>UMDD01006455.1_pt1 | contig 58088 bp, 54 predicted proteins | sample 1964401 | NCBI WGS metagenome assembly UMDD01 (sample SAMEA4835985, study PRJEB28245) | human gut metagenome | biome: gut microbiome; material: fecal sample | place: Denmark | collected 2008
ATTCGCCACCAGCCAAATTCATTCTCGGCTATTCCTGTATATGTGTAATCAACAACACCATTTTTTACATATAACCATTGATTATTATATTCTCTTACACCTGTATAATCATCTTTTATCTTACCATTTTCTACATATACAAGCTTATCACCAGATTTAACTATTCCTGTGTAATTACGTTGAACAGCTGTTGTGTCCTCATATGTCTGCTCATTTTTTACTGATACCGGATTGTAATTTCCATCATATGCCAATGCCTTTGTATTGCACAACAAAGTTATTCCAAGTATAGCTCCTGTAAACATTAATATTTTTTTCAAAAATGTCATCTCCTTATATAAATTATTATTAATTAAAACATAAAGGCCTATATAAATATAATACTTTTATTTTAAAAATGCTATTTTATTTTTAATTTTTTTAATAATAGCAACTCTTTCTTCATTATCAAATGTTATAACAAAATAAACAACTGTTCCTATAATAACCATTATTATAGCACAAATTACTAACCATATCCAATTACCAGGATTAAATAATACTGAAATCACTTTAAAAACAAAGCACATTAATACAGTAGCAAACAAATGTTTAAAAATCAAAGGATAAAAATATGTTCTCTTTATTCCCAAACACCAACAGGCATAAATAGGATTAAAGCAGAAATTTATTAAAAACATTATAACTGCTGTTGTTATAGGCACTGCGTATACACCCAAATTGGTATATTTTATTAAAATAAACATTCCAACAACATTTAACAAACCTCCAATAATTGTTATAAAACAAGGAATCTTATTCTTAACAGTAAGTGTATTAACATAATATATTGGCTGTAGGAATATATCCATTATGTATGTAAAAACAGTAATTATTGTCAAAATATGAAGCAGCTTATAATCCTGACTTGGCAGCCACAATTTATAGAACAAAAATCCTAATGCAAAAAATCCACTAAATGCTAAACTTCCAAAAAAGCCACATAATTTCATAGATTTTTTTAATTGATTTAAAAACTTTCCATTAATACCTTCTGAATAAGTTCTTAATAATTCTGGCTGCAATGGCTGAAATATAATTCCAGCCAATGAACTAAATATAGTTCCAATACTCTTAGACACAGCAATCTGTCCTGTCTGAATATCTGTAAGCATTGCATTAGAAAAAAGTAAATCCAAACCACTATTTAACGTATTACCTAACTGGTTAATTGAATTCCATAAACCATTGGTAAGAAGCATTTTTACTTTTTGATTTGAATGTAACCGCATATTATATCTAAAATCAGGAACAAGCTTTTTATTTGAAAAATATGAACCTAATAAGATAATTAACGCTGCTACTATGGATCCAACACCCACAAACCATAACGAAGGATTAAATATAGAAAATAATACAATTAATACACACATATTAGCTGTATATGATATTATTTTTATTATTCCAGAAATATCTAATCGGTCTTTAATATAAAATCCTGTACTAAAAGGCGTTGACATTGTTGTTGCCACAAACGCTACAAACATAGTTGCAAACAATAATCGCACTGAATGCAGCAATTCCTGTGGTATCTTTATTATACAATCAATTTTAATTGTCAAAATGGAAAAAACCACGGATAATAATATACATAACACTATACTTGCATTGATAGAAGATACATAATAGGATTCTGCCGCCTCAATATCGTGCTTATGATAATTAATCGTAATATATCTTACTACAAATGAAGTCAATGCAATTGTAACTATTTCTCCATAACTAACAAATGTTTTTGAAATAGAAACAAAGCCATATGCCTCAATACCTATATTCTCAGTAACATATGATGTTAAAAATAATGTAACCAGATAACCTACTACTGATGATATTCCCATTATTATAATAGATTTTAATGTTCTTTTATTCACTTTGCACCTCTATTTTTATATAAAGCATATTAATGTAATATTATATAAATATCTCACTACATTTATCAAGTACAGAAGCAATTGTTGCATCCATATCATAATACTTATTTATGTATACAGTCTTATCAGCAAATATTTTTAGTATTATATATTACTTATATATTTATCGACAAACTCAACGACATCATTTACGACATCTGCTGCTATACCTTTATCAATAGTATTTTCTTGTTTATTTGCAATTAATACGCTCCTGCAACCAGCTGCATTTCCGGCAATAATATCATTTTCACCATCTCCAACCATAAAGCTATCTGAAAGACTGATATTAAAATCTTTTTCTGCCATATATAACATTCCTGGCTTTGGTTTTCTACACTTACAATCAATCTTTAATTCTGGTATTTCTCCTTCATAACCCTTATGAGGATGGTGTGGGCAATAATATAATCCATCAATATAAGCTCCATCTAATCCAAGCAGAGTTTCCATCTTTTTATGGATCATATCTAACTGTTCATATGTAACTTCACCTCTTGCTATAACTGGCTGGTTAGTAACTACAATACACAGATATCCACTATTATTTATCTTTTTAATTGCATCTGCAACACCATCAATCAGTTCAAATTCATCAATATCTCTTAAAAATCCCTTATATACATTAATTGTGCCATCACGATCTAAAAAAACAGCTTTCTGTTTATTTGCTAAATTCTTTGCACTGACTATCCCTTTTTTATAATCATTTTCTACAGCATAATACCTCTCAGGTGTTCCCATATCTTTTACATACTCGGGACTATCGTAGCATAACATAAAACCTTTACCACACAATGGTTTTAAAATCTGACGATCTAAATCCACCTTAACAACTTTTCCATTAATTTCCCTGCCAATATCATCTTCATTTATTGAAAGCATATCCAGAACAGACGGATCTATTATATGTAACCCTGCATTAACCCTGTTTTTGTACCATTGTGGTCTGGCATCCTCTTTGGTAAGCCACTCTTCAACTATTGACTTTTCATTTGCTACAATTAATCCACTATCGTACGGATGACTATTAGGATGGGTAAATAATGTAACTAATGCTTTATGCTCTTTGTGAAACTTTAACATTCTATTAAAATCCACCTCAAACATTGCATCTGCATTTAATAATAAAAAAGGCTCTTTTCCCAGTAAGTTCCTTATTTTAAATAATGCTCCTGCATTTCCTAATGGAATTTTTTCTTCAAAATATTGTATATTTACATTCCATTTGCTTCCATCTTCAAAATATTCTTTTATCTTATCTCCCATATGTGAAATTGTTATAATTATATCATCAAAACCTTGATTATGCAGGGATATTATTTCTCTTTCTAATACAGGTACACCATCAATAGGAATAAGTGGTTTAGGGATATCCGGAAACATTTCTGATATTCTCGTTCCTTTTCCACCTGCCATTATTACTGTTTTCATATTACTTATGCCTTTCCATTACTACCCAATACATTTATCATTTTGTGTTCAACCAATTCTTTAACATACGCACGGCCTTGTTTAAGATATACTCTAGGATCAAACATATCCTCATTCTCCACTAAAGCTTCTCTTACTCCTGCTGTCATTGCTAATCTTATATCAGAATCTATATTAATTTTACATACTGAACTCTTGGCAGCCTTTCTTAACATATCTTCTGGAATGCCTACTGCATCTTTTAATTTTCCACCATTTGAATTAATTATATCAACATATTTAGCAGATACACTTGAAGCTCCATGTAAAACAATCGGAAATTCTGGAAGTCTTTTAGAAACCTCTTCCAGAATATCAAATCTAAGCTGTGGCTTTATACCTGGTTTAAATTTAAACGCCCCATGACTTGTTCCTATTGCTATTGCTAATGAATCAACACCTGTTTTAGATACAAATTCTTCTACTTCTTCTGGTTTTGTATAGGAATGATGCTCTACATTAACATCATCTTCTACACCTGCCAACTGTCCAAGCTCTCCTTCTACAACTACACCACGCTCATGTGCATAATCTACAACTTTTTTGGTAAGTTCAATATTTTCCTTAAACGAATACTGAGAACCATCAATCATAACAGATGTAAAACCACCATCTATACACGATTTACACATTTCAAAATCTGCTCCATGATCAAGATGTAAAGCAACTGGAATATCCTTATATTGCATAGTTGCTGCTTCAACCAGTTTAACAATATAATTATGTCCCGCATACTTTCTAGCTCCATTAGATACTTGTAATATAACCGGAGATCTCAACTCACCGGCTGCTTCCATAATTCCCTGTATAATTTCCATATTATTAACATTAAAAGCACCAATTGCATATCCTTCTTTATATGCTTTTTTAAACATTTCTGTAGTTGTAACTATTGACATTTCCATTGTCTCCTTAATGAATTATAATCTATAATTTCTATTTTATCATTCTTCTTTTATCGTTCTTTTAAATTTGTCAAAATTTTCTTTTAAATAAGCATTATTAAGATTTTTTCTTATATATATAGTTATTAATATACTAAATGGATTAAATACCAAATTAAATATCCCATTATTAACAATTGAATTCAAAAGAATAAATATCCAAATTAATGTTAAATATTGATTATTTATTAATTGAGTATATTTAAGAACAAAACAGCATAATATTAATGCAACAATTAAAAATAAAATTCCTTCCGCAACAAGCATATGCATATATTCAGAATCTAATATCTCATAATATCCATTATTAATTCCATTAGTAAAATTAGTACCTAATATCTTTATTCCATAACTTTTAATTATTATATTACCTATATTCAATCTTCCATTTAAGGCTTTGTCTAATATATTTCCCACTAATGGAAACACCTTATATATAACAAGTAATATTATTGTAATGAATAAAAATATAAATGGCAGAAATTTTATTATACCAGAAGCCAATATTTTACTATCTTTTGTTTTTATTCTATATTGTAAAACATTATAACAGGCAATAAATAATGCTATCATTACTGTTCCTGTTATTGTAAGGCACTGGCTAAATATGAATGCATCTACTACCAGCCAGAATACATTATCCTTCCATGTTATTTTACCACTTTTTAAATAATAATACATAAATACAATAGGCATCAGCATCATTATCATTTGCCCTGGATATTCAAATCCATTACCACCAGCTATCCATGCCCCACCTAATTTATCACGCGATGTAATTACATTCTCTATTATTCCTGCCTTTGAAGATATGAAAGTTATTACATATAAAACGACAGAAATATTAAATAAAGAACGAATATATTTATCCATATACTCTTCTTCAAATATTGTTGAAAACAATAATACAACAAATACACTTTTTCTTTCACCTAAAAAAGACTGGAACAAGAAAAAAAGCATTATTGTAGAAAGTAATAATGATATACTTTTCTTCTGTACTACCTTATATACAATATAAGAAAATGCTAACATATAAGAAATTAATTTTGTAAATGTCACTATTAATTTTATCTCATCAATTTTAATAAACGTCGTATATTCTATATATCTTGGAATATAATATAATACAAATATAACTGCAAAAATATAATATGCATTAACTTTTTTAATCATATTCTTAACCTCTAAATCTAACCATATTATAAAGAATAAATTTTTTCACTATATTCCTTGAAAGAATTTTTTAAATTATAATTGTCATTTATGAACTTCAAAGCATTTTGAGCAACTTTTTCTGCTTCATCTCTATTCTGTATAATATATCTTATTTTGGCATTATAATCCTCTGGTGTCTCACAATGATAATAATGTATGCCGTCGTTAACTTCTATTCCTTCAATTCCAATATTATTAGTAAGAACTGGAACTCCCATAGCCATAGCCTCCAGAATTTTCACTTTAACACCAGCTCCAGCTTGTATAGGTGCTGCTAAACACATTGCACTTGAAAAATATGGCTGAATATCTTGAACAAAACCTGTAATTATAACATTATCAGACTCATATTTTTTTAACTCATCACTAGGTTTATTTCCAACAATTACATACTTTGCACCAGTATCCTTAATTTCAGGCATAACATTTTTAATAAACCATTCTGCACTTATTTCATTTTCCATTCTATTCATTGCACCATAGAATAATATATTTTTATTTATATTTTTTCTTGCAACTTGTTCTGGTAAATTAATATATGGAACAATTACACCTAGTTTAGATTGTTCAACTCCATTTTTAAGTAATAATTTTTTATCTTTTGCATTATGTGTTACAACATAATCACATTTATTAATACTTAATATTTCTCTCTTATACAAATTATTATAATATAATTTTTTATATATCTTCTTAAAACCTTTAGCGTTTTCATATTGTCTCTGTGCACCTAAAAAAGAAACATCATGTTCAGAAGCAATATATTTTGCATTAGGAAATCTCTTTTTTACTTGATCTATAAATAATAACATCCACGTCCATTCAAGTATTACAATATCAGGTACATATCCTGTATTTTTTAATTTATCTAACTCATTCCCTATCTGGTTAAATATCTCTTTAGTTAATACATTTCCATATCGGTATAACGGATTTATTTTTGAATTCAAACTTTTAATATATGAAATATATTTCTTTACCTTATTCTTCGGTGTTCTTACTATTATAGTGTTAATATTGGGATTAATATTTTCGATCTGATGTTCCTCTTCTGGTAAAACTTTTGCAATCATAGTAACTTCATTATCTATATCATTGGCAAATCCATTAATATAATAATTGAAAGTTTTTCCTCCTGCATGAGGAACATTATCATACGGTATACTCATTGAAATATACAAGATTTTACGTTTTTTCATTTCTTCTCCATTATAACTTAGATTAATCTAACATAAGTAATTTTAAATAATTAAAGAATAAACATATATTTGTTTTAACTATATTAAATTTTCTATATTGTTTTAAATAATATTTAAAACTCTCATTATTCATTTTACGAATCTTATTTTTAGCAAATACAGATTTTACTGTTGTTGAATGATTGTGTATTATACTTGTTGCTATACAGCAGGCACATTTGTAATTTTTCTGCATTAATCTTTCTGCCAGAATTGGTTCCTCAACATATAAAAATGTATGCTCATCCATATAATCGATTTCATTCATTTTATTTAAATCAACCATCATACAACACCCCTGCGGTCTGTATATATATGAATATCCACCTCTATCTTCTATCTTACGACCTTTTTTCTTATAATTTAACATTCCAAATGTCAAATCAAAAAAATGGGGTCTTATAGAATCTCTATTATACATATGCCCATCTGGAGCATATATATCTGGATTAACAACCGCTACACTAGAGTCTTTTTTAAATACATCCGTAAGCTTTGTAACAATCTCTTTATCATCAATTAAAATATCATTATTTAATATCCAGGCATATTTATACCCTGCCTTATAAGCATACCTCATTCCGATATTGTTTCCAGCAGCATAGCCATTATTATTTTCTGATTTGATTAATATGAAATTCTTTTCTTTTGAAGTACTTTTAAGATTTACATATGAATCATTAGGAGAAGCATTATCAACAATAATGATATTTTCATAATCAATCCCAAGAAATTCGTTACATATATCGGCTTCCTGTATTGTTTCCTGCCAAGATTTAAAATTTAATATAATAACTGCAACATCTTTTTTATTATCCAAAACTATACCCTCATTATATTATTTATATTTTCTTACCAATCGTAATATTTTTACATCATCTATTAAATATCTTTTAAACATTCTTTTAGGCTCTTGTAATAACCTATAAAACCATTCCAATCCGTGGTCACTCATCCAGCGAGGTGCTCTTTTGACATTTCCAGCAAGGAAATCCACTGTTGCACCTGCACATATAGTGACATTTGCATCATATTTATCTATATTTTCATATATCCATTTTTCCTGCTTAGGACATCCAAAACAAGCAATTAATAAATCCGGATGAACATCAGAAATCATTGCATTTATTCTATCTAACTCATCTTGATTTTTTTCAAAGCCAAATGGAGGAGCATATACACCAACAATCTCTATGTCAGGAAGCTTTTTTTCTAAATTAGCCTTAGCCTTTTCAGCTATCCCATCTTTACCACCAATAATAAATATTGTGTATTTTTTCTTTTGTGCTATTTTACATAACTCTGGAACCAAATCAGAACCTGATATTTTAGCCTTTACCGGTCTTTTATGAAGCTTAGAAATCCAAACTAATGGTTTTCCATCAACCAGAACCATATCTGCATCATCAACAATTTTTTTCAAATAGCTGTCATTCTCAATCTTCATAACCACATCTACGTTAATAGCAACTATGTATGATTTATTCTTAGACGCAATCATCTCTTCTATCGCACAAATTGTCTCTGACATATCTACATTATTTACATATGTATTTAAAAGTGCCTGCTTTTCCATCAGCTATTCCTCTCCAAAAAATCTTTCTTCCAACATTAAACATAGACAATGATAAATAGGTAAGTGATGCTCCTGTATCATATATGTTCTTGTCTGTGATGAACGGATTGTTACATCTGCTATTTTAGATAATTCACTATCATTTGCACCTGTAAGTCCTATAACTTTTAAGCCTTTTGCTTTAGCAGTGATTGCAGCATATAAAATATTTTTACTATTACCAGATGTTGAAATTCCTAAGAAAACATCTCCACTATTTCCATACCCATTAACCTGCTGTGCAAAACATAACTCTGGTCTGCAGTCATTCATATATGCAGTAGATAATGCTATATGACCATCTAATGCAATTGCTGGCAGTGCCATCTGTAAATTATCAGCTAAAACACTTCCAAGTTTGTCATTTTCATTAATTAATCTATCCTTATATTCCACAGGAAGTCTTCTTTGTTTTTCAAAGCCTTTCATTAACTCACCAACAATATGCTCAGCATCCGAAGCTGAACCACCATTACCTGCAACTAAAAGCTTTCCACCATTCAAAAAAGTCTGTTCTAATAATTCATATGCTTTTTTTATGTATTCCCTATTAAAATCCAATTCTGGATATCTTTCAGATAATACATCTATATGTTTCGCAATATTCTCTTTCAATTTAGTCTCCTTGTAATTCAAATTATATTATAGGTTCATATGTTTCTGGGCTATAATGAATTACTCTTGTTCCACCATCTTCAAATTCAAATGGTATATACAACAGATCTTCCATTGCTTTTTTCACTTTTTCCTGTTTATCTGGCTCTACATAAAACACTAAGAAACCACCGCCTCCTGCTCCAAGTAATTTCCCACCTAAAGCTCCAGCCTTTAATCCTTTATCATATAATTCATCAATACTATTAGTAGATACTGTATTACCTGTTTTTCTTTTAATTCTCCATGTATGATCAAGAAGTCTTCCAAATTCATCTAAGTCACTCTGCTTATCCACTAAAACCTTTTCTGCTTCATCTACTAAAGCAAGCATTTCTTTGAGCTGATTTACTTTATCTGCTTTGTTGGATGCGTTTGCTTTTTGAACATCTGATGAAAATCTTGTGAATCCCGTGAAAAACATCATTAAATTATTATTAAGCTGTCTCTTTCTTTCCGGATTAATAATTAATGGCAGTACTTCATATCCATCTGAATTAAAATTAATTCTATTAAATCCACCATATGATGCAGCAATCTGATCCTGCCATCCACCTGCTTCTTTGCATAATTCTCTTTCTAAATATATTGCAGCATCAGCAAGCTTTTTCTTATCTGCATACTTTCCCTTCAAAGCATAAAAAGCATTAATCATTCCAACGGCAAATGAACTAGATGTACCTAAACCGGATCTAGCTGGAAGATCTGCTTCATATGTTAATCTGATTTCATGCATATCCAGCATTTTCATTGCCTCTCTTATTGCTGGATGCTGAATATCATTAACATCTGTTACTCTTTCTATTTTGGCATATGATAACTCTGTACTATAATCAAAGAATCTTGGCAGGTGCCTTACATTAACATAACAATATTTATCAAATGTTGTCGATAAAACTGCCCCGCCATTTTCCATAAAAAATGACTCCATATCTGTTCCACCACCAAAAAAAGACATTCTAAAAGGTGTCTTAGTAATAATCATCGCTTAATCTCCCTTATCTTACATTGTGTATTCGTGTTTCATAAAATTCTATATACTTAAATATTCTGACGCTTACTATATCAATTATGTTCCGTGATTCGTAAATACAGTTGCAACTGTCTTGAATAAAATCTTGATATCAAGAAGTATGCTCCAGTTATCAATATACTCCAAATCCATCTTTACAACTTCATCAAAGTCCATAACACTATTTCGTCCATATGCCTGCCACATTCCTGTAATACCCGGCTTCATAGACAGTCTTCTCTTGTGGTGTCCTTTATACTGCTTGAACTCACCCACCGTAGGTGGTCTTGTTCCGACAAGGCTCATATCTCCCTTTAACACATTAATAAACTGAGGAAGTTCGTCTATACTTGTCTTTCTTATGAACTTACCAACTTTGGTAATTCTAGGGTCATCCTTCATCTTGAACATAAGACCATTCATCTCATTCTGTGCCATAAGTTCTTTCTTACGTTCCTCGGCATCAATATACATTGAACGGAACTTATAAATATAGAAATAACGTCCATTCTTTCCTACACGCTTCTGCTTAAAGAACAATGGACCTTTTGACTCAATCTTAATAGCTGGTGCAACAAATATCATCGCAATTGCCATAAATACAAGACCTACGATAGCTCCAACTATGTCAATGCATCTCTTTACGAATAAAGACTTCCAGCTATATATCCTGTTAGCAAATGTAATAACTGGAATACTTCCAAGGTAACCAATCTTTGCATCAAAATCCCTGTATACATCTAACACTTCAATCTTAAGATGTACAGTAACACCCATATCCTCAAGTTCCATAACCATAGGCTTGATACGTTCTCTTATGCGATCTGTAACATCTATGTAGACTTCATCAACGATTTCATTCTTAATAAACTTCATCATAGTATGGATATCTGCGACAACCGGAACTCCATTGATATCCTGACCTGTCATATTCTCGTCCATAATTACAATTCCGTCTATCTTTCTTAACCAGTCATCCTTTTCATCTATCTTTGAAAGTGTATTCTTAGCCCTGTCTTTAACTGTAACCATTATGACACGGCTTGCCCTCTTGCTTTCGTTATGAGATTTAAGATACGCCTTAACAAGCAGTCTTGATATATACATAATAACTATTGCCACGATAACTGTAACAATATATATGCCTCTCTGTATACCTTCTGCATCTCTTCTTAATAATTCATAGACAGCGAGTATAGCAGCAAACAGTGCACTCTTGCATACTACAGACCTGAATTCTTCAAAATAACCTCTGCTTATAAAATCATTCTTGACATTATAAAATACTGCTGTAATAACTGTCGCAACCAGTATTGATACGCAGTTATTATTAAGTTCACTAAAAATCTGTCTGTTATTCATTCCCCAGTATAACCCCAGCCAGATTATTCCTGCAACATAATACGATAACACTATCGCTATTGCATCTGTAAAAAATATAAGTATATTCTGTATACTTTCCTTAGTTCTGTTAATATTCGTCATAAGCCCCCTGATAGTATATTATAATTTATGCAATCTGATTAATTATACTATATTCGACATAATTGTCAATAATGTAAAAAGGATGTGCTTTGCACATTCCCGCGCCGAGCACGGTCGCTTTCGACAAACTACATTTTCGTGCGAGTGCGCATTACCGGCACATAGTGTCTTTTTATGTAACAGAAAATTTCGATAGAATTTCCTATTACATAAAAACCCGTCCCACAATATTATGTGGAACGGATATAGTTCATTTTATTCCACTGTAACTGATTTAGCAAGATTTCTTGGCTTATCTACATCAAGTCCCTTAGCTACACTTACATAATAGCCAAGTAACTGAAGTGGCACAACAGCAAGTGATGCTGCAAAATGTTCATCTATCTTTGGAATGTATACAGTAAATTCAACTGTATCCTCAACTTCATACTTTCCATATGTAGTAAGTCCCATAAGATATGCACCACGGCTCTTGCACTCAACCATATTGCTTATCGTCTTCTCATAAAGCTCACTCTGTGTAAGCACACCAATAACAAGAATATTATCTTCAATAAGACTTATAGTTCCGTGCTTTAATTCACCAGCGGCATACGCTTCTGAATGAATATAAGATATCTCCTTAAGCTTAAGGCTTCCTTCAAGACTGACTGCGTAATCAATCCCTCTTCCTATAAAGAATATATCTTTTGAATTGGCAACCTTTGCGGCAAACCACTGAATTCTTTCCTTATCTTCAAGAATCTTCTCAATCTTATCAGGTATAGTCTTAAGTTCTTCTAAATATGTGCTGTACACATCATCTGCTATCTCACCTCTTACTCTGGCAAACTGAATTGCAAGGCAGTAAGCGGCTATAAGCTGTGTACTGTAAGCCTTAGTTGTAGCGACAGAAATCTCCGGACCGGCAAGTGTATAGAATACATTATCTGCTTCTCTTGCAATTGAACTTCCAACTACATTGACAATGCCAAGTGTCTTAAGTCCCTTATCCTTAGCAAGCCTTAATGCCGCAAGACTGTCTGCTGTTTCACCTGACTGGCTTATAACAATCACAAGTCCATCAGGATCTAACAAAGGCTTTCTGTATCTGAACTCAGAAGCGAGTTCTACTCTTACTGGTATCTTAGCCAGATCTTCCATAACATACTGTGCAACTACACCAACGTGATATGCCGAACCACAGGCTACAATATATATCTGCGAAATCTTCTTAATCTCTTCATCTGAAAGCTCTACTGCTGATAAATCAAGCTTCCCATCCTTTAATACAGAATTAAGTGTATCAGCAATTGCCTTTGGCTGTTCGTGGATTTCTTTCATCATAAAATGCTCATATCCACCCTTTTCTGCTGCCTCAGCATCCCATTTAATCTCTACAAGTTCTTTTTCTATCTCATCACCATCAAGGTTATAAAATGTTATATTACCATCTGCAAGACGTCCAATCTCCATATTGCCAATATAATATACATTTCTTGTATAATTAAGTATAGCTGGTACATCAGAGCCAACATAGCAGTTGCCATCACTGACACCAAGTATCATTGGACTGTCTTTTCTTGCTACATATATTTCATCTGGATATTCCTTGAACATAATTGCAAATGCGTAAGAACCACGGATACGAACCATAGCGTGGTTAATGGCATCTACTGGAGTATGCTCATACTTCTTATAATAATAATCAATAAGCTTAATAGCAACTTCTGTATCAGTTGATGAATAGAATTCATATCCATTCTTAACAAGCTTATCTCTTAATTCCTGATAATTCTCAATAATTCCATTATGTACGCCAACAACATTATAATCATCTGATATATGAGGATGTGCATTATTCTCAGAAGGCTCACCATGTGTTGCCCATCTTGTATGTCCAATACCGCAAGTCCCTTTAATGGCAAGACCATTATTAGTCTTTTCCTCTAACGCCTTAAGCCTTCCCTTCGCCTTAACAACCTCAACGTGCTTATCGCCGTCACGAACTGCAATACCTGCCGAATCGTACCCTCTATATTCAAGCTTTGCAAGACCGTTAAGAAGTATTGGTGCTGCCTGTTCATTACCTACATATCCAACTATTCCACACATAGATATATTCCTCTCTTTTAAAAATTCATATCACTTTATAATATATTATTCCGTTCCTAATTACAAGTGTATAGAATATTTATTTTAAGTCCATATTTCAATTTCAGCTTAACTTCTCCTTTTCACGTCCACTGTGTGTTATGACTATATTTCACCCTGCATCAACTCTTATTATTAATCCCTATTATTAACTTTTATACTAATCCTTATTATTAATTCTTCCTATTAATTACTTTTCAAACGCCACAATAGCAGTTATATCATTATAACCAAGCTGCTGCATTTTCTTCTGAAGCTTATTGATTGCCTCATCAAATTGTGAAAAAGCATTATATGTATCATTAAAATACTGCATTGCCTTTTCTTTATCTCCATCTTCATTAGCCTGCCACGAAAGCTCTGCATAATGATGTAAATCGTTATGTGTCTTTACTAGCTGCTTGAATTCGGAACTATTTACAATATTATCATCCTTTAACTGTGCAATCCATTTACCAAGCTTACAGCGTGACGGATCATCTACCTGCTTCTTTAAAAGATGTTCAAATCCTACGATATTATTATATACTCTCCATGTAAGAATATAATGATCTACTTCAAACACTCTCATCCAATCCTGCTGTGTAATCTTAGAACAACCTCTTACAAGGTCACTTCGTGTCTTATCAAGATATCTGCCTACCTTGAATACCCTCTGTCCTGATTTAAGACAGTCATCAGACAATATGCTGTAACTCTGTGAAATATTCTCTATCTGCTTAGAAAATGACTTTGTAACACCTGTCTGTGTATCTATGTCGTTAAAGACACTATCAACCTTCTCACTTATGTCATCAATCTGGCTGTTCATCTGCTGCATAACTTCAAGTGACTTCTCTACCTTTTCATTTCCTTCGCCAAGACTTATGGTAGTCTCATCCATTGCTTTTGCAAGCTCATCTATATTATCTCTTAACTCTTTAACATACTTGACTATACTTCCAGCAGACTCCGCTGTATTATTAGATAATAATCTTACCTGATCAGCAACAACGGCAAAGCCTCTTCCTGCTTCTCCAGCTCTTGCTGCTTCAACAGAAGCATTTAAAGCCAAAAGATTACTCTGATTAGATACCTTCTTAACAAGGTCTACGATCGCTTCAATCTTACCAATCTTACCCTTAAAATCCTGAACTTTATTATTGATAGACTGAATCTTCTTAGATGACGCATTAACAGCTTTGATACTATCGTTCATATCTACCGTTACATTATGAGACACTGATATTATATCGTGGGCATTATCACGGATATGTCCCATAGCCATAGAAATGTTCTCTATAGAACTCTCAAGATGCTGGCTGGCATTCTCCATATGCTGTATCGACTTAGTCTGTGTTTCTACCTGATTAAGTGTATCTTTAATCAAAGTATTATCACCAAGAATCTCCATAGTTTCATTAAGTCGCATAACAACTGGATTATTAACCTGCTTAACCGCCTTAAGCATTGCATTAAGCTTATCTGCATACAGCGGATTATTAAAATCCGTCGCATCTATCTCATTAAAATCACCTGAGGCTATATTGTCAATTGCCTCAACCATTCGCCTGACATCACCTTCTGGCAATAAGTTCTCTTCTGTCTTTTTTCTAAACATATACTTTCATTCTCCTATATACGCACAACAACGGGTTATAAAATACAATTCCCATTTCCCAGCAACAGACATACTATCACAGTCCTTATTAACGCAGAACAAGCTATAAATGTCTGTAAAATATCGTATCTTCGAACTATTTTATCAAATTATTCAAGTCTATATAACACCGATATTGTAATAATATCATAATTCAAGTATATTTACCATACAAAAATAAAAATTTGTCTGATATTTTTGTATAATGTCTGATTAATTGATAGGAGGAGATCAATACCACCTTAATTATTCTCCTCCATATTTTCATCAAATGATTGAGCTAATCCCATCCGCCTTACATTATCCAACCATTCATATATTAAAGTTCTGCTATATAGTGGTTTATTATCAGCATCTTTTAACTTTTCAATTGCCAGTGCTAAATATGCATATTCATTTTTTATATAAGTTGCAAATACACCTTGATCATCCGTGTTAATAGACACTTGCAATTGTGGTACTCTTAATACATCTTCGTGCTTAACAGCTAAGCCATTGTTGTACCAGCCAAGAATAGGATGCTTATCATATCTTTTAAACGTTCCAATTAACGCATTTGATGAAGGATTAGTTTCTATACCTATGCCACGCCTTGCAATTTCATATTGCATATTTTTTTGTACTTCTGCAACAGCTTCTATTAATCTGGGATTAACTTTTATCTCTTTCTTTTTATTCCCTTCAGTCTTAATATCTTTATTGTAATGATACAAATAATATAGATATGCTTCTTCCGAATTATATCTCATCATATAATTTTTAGGAAATTTCTTATTAATCGCATACTCATCCCATTCAGTATTATTAAAATTATTTCCAACACTAAAATAACCATCTTTATAATTTTCAGGATTATCGCCTCTTAATTTCCAGGAATTATAATATGTATTAATAGAAAAAAACATATTGCCCGTCTCATAAATATTCCCAATATTTTTTTGTTTATAATATTCTCTGGCTTTTTTAATAATCATATGTTCATCATCTTCACACATATAATTTTTATATATTGCCTTAAAATATTCATCATATTTTCTTTCTATATATTGCAATATGTCCTCATAACCATTGATAGAGTATTCTCTTATTTTAGAATACAACCACACAATATTATCCAAATAATCCATCTGCGAAATAAGAATATAATTAGATTTTGAATTATACCATTCTTTAACATCTACGCCCAACGCAAGTGCATGTCCTAATCTGTCCCCACATCTCATATTCAAAAAAACAACTGCTTCATCAATTGCTCTCAATCCATCTATAACATCCAAAAAATCCTCACCAACATGATATGTTATGCTTAAGTCTGAAACTCGTATGTTCTCTCCAGTACTACAATCCATATATTCAATTGCTACTCCTCTGAGATATCTGAATGCTTGTGCAAATACTTCTGGACGACATACAATTTCTGATGAACTTGCATCAATACCTTTAATTCTATCCGCTAAAGTCCCATATTTCTTTCTAAATTTCATCAAAGCATACGCTTGTCTTTTTATTTCATTTCTTTTGCTATAATGCCTGTATTGATTTTTTAATTCATTAAATTCATACTCTGAATGAGCTTTTAAATAGTCTTCATTAAACTCATCATCTTCTGTCTTAATAAAATGCACAACATAAAAATATTTATAAATAATATCCGGTTCATAAACAGAAATTATTTTATCGTATTTTTTTATGCTTTGCATTATTTTTTCTGCTGTATTCTTAGGTGTTATTCTCGCTTCTAAACGCTTTATATTTTGATTCAATATCGTATCGCGAACAGCCATTCGCAGATAAGCATTTTCGTATTGAGGTGTTATAATAAATTCTTCTTTTCTATCCTGATACTTTAAAAAATTATCAAATCCAACATTTCCATTTACCTGTATCATTTCAGCGCGAACATTTTCTTTTATAACTAGATATGCATAAAACCATTTTATATAACATTCAAAGCCTTGATCTCCTGAATATATCTTAGTAAATATTGTATACAATAACCAACGTTCACCATTAATAACTTCATTTAAATGACTATTTCTATTATATACCAAATAATTCTCACACAATGTATAATCCAATTCCTTTGGTGCATAATTAGTCTGCATAGATTCAACTATATTGTTAATTTCCAATAAATGATTCTCTAATTCATCATTATTATCCAATAACCTTTTAACATCCCTACGCATTATATAACATTGAATATTATAATATTCTTTTTTTGATCTAAATTCATTTTTCAGATTACTAATGCATACCTTATCATTACCTTTATACAACGATTTATTTTCTTCTATGTATTCTTCTTTTAAGCAGTTCTTAATATCCGCATAATTAATGTAATTATCATATATATAAAACGGACATTCTTTTATATAAGCAAATAAACATAATCTGATCAATGTTGCTTGAAGAAACTGCATATATAATGATTGTTCAGTATAATTCACATTATAATTAATATTCATATGAAGCCTGTTGCTGTCATACTTCTTTAAAACCCGCCTAAATATTGGTGCTGACGGATTATTCATCATACTAATCCAGGATAAATGGAATAATGGTGCTGAACCTTTTAAATGAAAATGATTCTCTGCCACTCCTTTATCTAATAATCTGTTTAATGACTTATTATTATGTCCTATTACTGGTGGCCAAAAGAAATTTTTCCTTAATTTATTATTTAATATATCATGATATGCTAAATAAGATGTTATGAAAATATCTTCCCCAAGTTCTATTGTTATATTTCTCCATCTCAATAAATTCTCATAAGTACAAACAGGCATACCATTTTCTTCTGTAAGAACTGCATCCCCGAACAATACAAGTGCATCAAATACATTAACTCCCCTGCTAACATTTGTAATAAGCTGATTTCTCATTTTATTATTATGCCACTCAAATTGTGTAACTAAAAATGAATATAAATTAGCAAGCTCATTATTAGAATATTGATTTATATATGCATTCGTCCATCTCAAAAAATTCTCTTTTGTTATGTTATTAAAATCAATATTATTTGATAATATTTCTGAACTTGACACGCTTCTAAACAGAATTTTTATAACTCTTCTTATATTATCCATAATATCGCCCTCTATAAACTTTATCTACATTAAATAAGTCTTGTTCTTTGAACTTCCAATAAAACACTTCCCAATCTGTCTTCAAATAATTCTTTTTCTTCTAATGAACTAAAACAACTTCCGTCCGTTAACAGCTTCATTTGAACACTATTTTTAAAAATCTCATCAACCGGGCATTTTATTCTAAGTCCCTTATAATATTTTGAAGCATTTTTCAATTTATCATAAATAATATTATATTTTCTTGTAAATATTTTATAACAATCTTTTTCATTATTTGATGTTAATTGTTCACTAAATCCAGTCTGATTATCATTCAACGTTGAAATAATATCGTATATCATTTCAATTGAGTAATTATACAACTCTATATTTTTATTGTATTTTTTTAATGCTATATTATTAAAAAATAATCCATTCCATATTTTTTCAAATATTTTATCAACAGCCTTCATTCTTTCATTATCATCAGATAATTTTTCATCAAAATACAAACATTTCTTCTCAACAAGTGTATTAACAAACTCGTTAATAACTGCCTTTACAATAACTTCAACTTTATTTATCTGTTCAGCATTATACACTGAACTTACATAGCACTTTTTAGCATATATATTAGGATACAATGTCACTGTAACCTTATTAGTAGAAGTATTTTCACTAATGTGCTTGCTTACATTAATATTTTCATTAGCATTAACTATATCAACATATAAAAGTGAATATATCCAAGCATTAATACTTTCTATATTATTACCAATTATATCACTTAAAGTCTCTTTTTTTTCTATAAACTCAATCGATATAGCATATTTATTATCTGCCCCCTGAACATAATCTAACTGTGTATTTGTAACTATATCAAACTCAGCATTACCAAATAAACTATCACCTACTATTTTAGACATTATTTCTTTTTCTGCACTAACCATAATAATAGAATAATACATTATTATACAATTAACTAAATCTATATATTCACTACTCTTTCTTTCAAGAAGATTGCAGGCATATAATACCTGACCCAAACTATTATTATTTACAAAAGCTGAATCTCCTAATATACTGCGAGCATATCCTAATACATATTTATTCACATCTTCATAATCAACGGTTAATAATTGCTTCATAAATTTTTTCTGTGAACTATGGTTGATTCTTTCTATAAGTCTATTTCTCAAATCCGCTTTAAGCCATGCTGATACCCCTACTATCTCACAATTATCAAATCCTGCAAAATAATTAACCAAACTTCTTATCGTTTCATTTTGTAAAAAATGTCTTTTTCTTCTGGTTCCATCAAAATACACTTTACATTTATTAGCGATAAACTCCAATATCATATCCTTTTCGTTGTCATTTTCCAAAAAATATTTTTCTTTTGCTGACGTTATTAAATGTATATCATTGTGTCTGACATTCAATTCTGGTAAATATATTCTATTATTATATGGAAGCACTTTTTCGAGATATTCATTGATAAATTTCTCAACATCAATTTTTTCTTCGTTCATATCTTTATATCTTAATGCACATACTTTTTGAAGTCTTTCAAAATCACCTGTCATAAATATAATAACATTATTAATTCTAAAAAATCTTCTCAACTGCTCAAGTATATAATATGCCCTGTCTCCACTCATATCTACATCATCTATCGCTATAACCAGATATGTATTGTGATACTCATCTCTCATACTAAAATATGTAAGATATTGTTTTACCAATTCCTGCATCTCATCTCTCAAATTAACACTTACTGACAATTCGTGTAAAACACTTGCTGTTGGTAAAAGTTCCTCTGATGATGTGTATTTTTCATTTTCTTTTTGTGTCAAATTGCTATATGCCTTTCTGACCTTAATAAATGACTCTCTTATTTCTTTTATTGCATACTCACTGTTATATTTATTATATCTGTCTACATACTTATCTTCCTGAATATCCTTGTCAAAAGAATCCCACATTTCTGTTAATATAACATCAAATATAAATTCTTTCTTCGCAAGCATAGCTGCATCTATATATGGCAGCACTTTAAATTTAACATTTGATTTATACAATTTGCTCCAACTATAACTTGACATATTATTAAGGTTATTTAATACCGAAAGCAGCGCTGAAGTCTTTCCTCTACCTCTTCCTGCCAAAAAAGGTATTGTATTCAACACATTTTCATCACATTTTTCTTCTGCTCTGTTTATATATTTTGAATTTTCATTTAACTTATTATTATATTGTATAATTTTATACAATATATCATCAACCTGTTTGTAAACATTCTCAAAAACAGAATCATCAACCTTAATCAAATCTTCACAATACACCTTATTTTCCTGTGAAAGTCTGTATACTTTATTTTTCATCCCACTCATACATTTATCCTCCTAATCTAGTTATTTATTTGTTTCTTATATTCCATTAATCTGTTATGTACCTCTTCCTTTATTTCATCTCGTAAATCATTTTTTTCATTCTGTGCCAAATTAAAACACACATTGTTTATATAACATTCAATATATTTCCCAGCATTTTCTTCTATATCATAAATAAGCTTATCGTAATCATTAGAAAGCTGCTGTAATATATAATACTTTTTATTTAATTGCTGTAATCTTAGTACAGCTTTATATAGATACTCCAATTCTACTGGTGATAATATTTCATCTTTCATATTACTATATAATATTTCATATACTTTATTTAATGCAGTATATGCTTCTAAAATATTTCTTCCATCATCATTACATACAGCATATTGAAACCAAGCCTTATAGCAATCTGGCTTATATTCTATTGCTTTGTTAATTTCTTCTTTTGCTCCTACAATATCATTTACATATTTACGTAAAATCCTGCCACGCTTATAATGTGCATATGAACAATGCTCCAAATATATTGTATCATATTCATTTGCGGCTTTCGCCCAGCTATTTTTAAGCTCACAGGCTACTTCTGCACTTAACAATATAGCCTCTTCATTATCTTTAAATCTAATTCTTATCTCATCACTTATTTTTGATATCAGGTCATCTGGATAACTATGCGAATGATTATTCTTTTTGCAGGCCAGATTCATTTCATACATAGCATATATTATATTATATGTTAATAAATCACTGGTATAATACTTCTCGTATATATCCATTACCGCAGAAATATAGTTCATATAACTTCTGCTTATATCATCATACAATGATTCATTTGGATAAAAATATTTAATATATATTGAACTTTCAAACATATCATTTTTCACATATGCTTCTATTATCACTTTAACAATATTTCTATAATCATTAGAATTAATAATAAGATTGTTAACACAATTAATATCACTTTCAATTATACTTAATAATTGATCTGTAAATGTTTGTAAAAACGACAAACTTATACATCCTGACGTATCTATTATAACTGGCACATTGTTAAAATCCATTTGACTATCACTTATTAAAATAGTTTTATTCCAATTATTATTATTAACATACTGTTCTTTTTTATCATTCTTTTTTACTACATAAATATCTGCAATCGACTTTACATCATATTCTTTACTATCTAATTGAGGATTCTCTATAACATATAATCCCAAATAACGCAGAATATGCTTTAAAGCCATTATTTCCTTTATAGAATTTTTTCCATCAGCAAACAGCTTAATCACATTCATACATTACCTCTAATATAACACTACACTCTCATAAATTATATGTAGCATTGTTATAATTATTCTCAAAAACAAGCATTACAAAATAACGACATATTATACAAATAATATGATATATAATGTAATAAATTGTTTAATTCACAGTCACTAAAATTAATATTATACTAACACGGAGCCACTTATATTTCAATACATAATTTTAATAATCTTTAGTAATTATCCCTAATCCACTCCAGACTTTCCCTATTACCTATATCATATCTCTCACCAGGCATTTCATACGCATAAACTTCACGTTTCTTGCAGAACCATTCAATAAATCCACCCGGTGCATCAAGATTAATCTCCTCGTCATTGACACAATCAACAATAACCGGTAAATCCTCTTTGCCATAAATATAAAATGGTGGCACAGCCCAGTTGCTCTTTGGTTCTTTAGGCTTTTCTTCCATTGAAATAACCTTATCAGAAGAATCAACTTCAACAACGCCTGTTCGCTGTAACTTTTCTAACGATGGCTCATAATGTCTCATTATGCAGGTTGCATTTTTCTCTTTGTAGAAATCAAGAAATCCTTTAATAGAGAAATCCAAAAGGTTGTCACCCGCAAGAACAAGCACTCCATCTTCGCATACATTTTTATCTGCACCTGTCAAAAACAAGTATAAAAAACATAATATTTCAAAAAATACTTTGCTGGATTAACGCAGGAAGATTACAATCTTCCTACTTCACATATCAACTAAATACCGCGAAAATCACTCAACAACCAATATCTTTTTGAAGTCTGTTAAGACTTTTTTGGATTTGATAACATCGACATATTATATCTAAGAAATACTATATGTCGATGTTATCTTAAGTACAAGACTGCTTCGCAAATAATTATTTTGTCCAATATCATACAAACATAAATAATTGTTTTCTAACAGAATGTTACTTTTATCCATTTTTTATGTCAATTATAATTACATTATTATACACTTTTCTAATCTATATTAACCTTACCAACAATCTTCAGCACATGTTTAGTTTCTTCTATATTTTGTGCACCTCTATGAGCTGTTTCTGGATAAAGAACAATACAATCTCCAGAAAGCAACGTAGTTTTACTCATTCTAGTTGGTATATTCCAAAACATAACATCTTTTTCTTCGTTATATTCTTCTTTCAAAGTAAGCCTAGATATATCTGCTATATCCATACTTTCTTCACCTGAAATCATAACTTGAATATCAATATACTTTCTGTGCGACTCAAGTTTACACTCTTCCGTTGGTCTTGTATCATAACTCTGCACACTATAATAAAAGTTATCATTTACATCTACTCTTTTACCAACATCTGCTTCTGAAACTTTTAATTTTTTTAGATATTTAACCGCTGATTCAATTCTATCTTTTATTTCATTATCATTGCTTCTATCAGAAACAAGCCATTCAGCAAATTCTCTAAGAGCTCCCTCTCCAGCTTTGTTGATACATACATAATCAGCAACAGCTTTAACTTCTTTCACAGCATCAGCAGGGCATGCGACTATACCGCCAGCTTCTTTAATAGGATGCATACATTTTAAATCAAGGATATCATCTCCAAAATAAGCACAAACACCAAGACCATCTTCACCTACAATTTCTTTTAGTGTAATAAGTTTATTAAGTTTACCTTGGTATACTTCTTTTATACCAAGTTCATCACATCTATTTTGAACAATAGAACTATTTCTAGCTGTGATAATAACAGGTACGATATTCATAGGTTTTAAAATACAGTTTATTACCATACCATCCTTAACAGAGAATGACTTCATAGTCTCTCCATTTGGTCCCATATATATCTTACCATCAGTGAGCGTACCATCTACATCCATAATTAAATATTTAATCATATCTAACCTCCAATGCTGACATTCTTTTATTCACGCATTTATTAATGCATTTATTTTTTTTTGCATTTCTTCATCAAGATCTGGCTTAATTGTACAAGTTTCCCACTTAATCTTAGGTATAAGAAGTGTTCCAGAAGTAAGCATAATATTTAGCAAACAAGGTTCGTCATCCAACATCCAGTTTTTATATTCATCTAATCTTTCATAATTACTAACATTGGCAGCTTTAATACCATAAGCATTGGCAATCTTCACAAAATCCGGAACAGTATATCCACTTTCTGCGGTTGTTATACAATATCTATCATTATAAGACCCGCGTTGAATTTCACTAATCTTACCAAGTTCTTTATTATTAACTACAAGAATCTTTATTGGCAGCTTTTCTCTTCTCACCGTTTCTAGCTCTTGAATATTCATCTGTAGCCCACCATCACCAGTAATACAGTATGTAATTCCATTATTCATACTGATAGAGGATCCTATCGCATACGGAAGACCAATACCCATTGCGCCATAGCTTCCTCCAATAATTATTCTACCTTCTGTTCCTTTAAAAGAAAGAGACTGTGCTGCCCAACAAACTGTCTGACCAATATCAACCGTGACAATCGGATTTTTAGGAAGCAATTCTGAAATCTTTTTCATTAATTTATTTCCATCAGTATCATCATAATCATCTAAAAGCTTCTTTGCTTCCATACAATTATTCCACCACTCTGTATAATCACGAATATCCTCAGCTAACAATTGTTTCATAAATGCCTTAGCATCCATAGTATAATCCTCTTCGTCTTCCTTGATTATCCTAGCAAGTTCATATTGATCAACATCACAACGAATCAATTTTGCTTTCGGAGCAAACAATTCTTTTTTGTGACCAATTTGTCTTAAACCAAGACGGGCTCCAACAGAAATAACCACATCACATTCATTTAATATCATATTAGCAACGCGATTTCCATATGTGCCAATGAAACCAATTCTATATTCATCCTGAATCATATCCACAGTATTCATTGTAGTAAGCACTGGTATATGAGTCTTTATTATAAATTCATAAATAAGCTCAGATATGCCCGCTGATCTTGCACCATTACCTACAATCAATACTGGTTTTCTGTATGTCGTATGGAAAATCAATGACCACACCCCCTTTTCTTCCTGTAGTAGCCAATTTATAAGCTCTTGAAACAATATCCGGAAATGTTTCTGCATGATTGGGAGATACAGAATACTTCGTTATATGCTTCGTCATAGAAACAATTTCCATCTCCTGAAAACCATTCTGACGAACACCTGAAAAACCTCTTTGCTCATTTGTGGGAACATTACCACTTATTCCCATAAGTGGTATGCCATCAAACCAAGCATCAGCTAACCCACCGAACGCATTAACTGCACCTGGTCCAGAAGTTGTAAAATATACACCAAGATTTCCGCTCATTCTAGCATAACCATCCGCTGCATAAGCACATCCCTGCTCATTATAGCAAACATGTATTTTTATTTCATCCTTTCTAGCATATAAAGCATCCATAAAAGGTACAATATATCCTCCAGAATAGCCAAATACATCGGCAACACCTTTTTTAATAAGATAATCGACTAAGTATTCTGAACAGTTCATTAAATACCAACCTTTCTAAGTAATCTCTCAAAAATTTGATTTGCATACGTTTGTACCATAGTACATCTTTCTAAAACAAAATATCACAACATAAATAAACAATATCGATCCATACACTTTAACTGACGTTTTTACAACTTTAGCTAAAATCGGTAACATTTCTGTCAAATACTAGAGCACACAAACCTGACTGTCACCTATTATAATCATAATCAATTCAAATACTTTCTTAAGCACTATGGCAAATGTTATATCTTTTTCAAAATTTCAACCAACGAAATAAAAAACTACAATAAAATGTATCAATACATTTTATTCACTTTTTGCACCTTTTTTATAATCATAATATATTTTATCTAAAGCAGAAAAATCTGTCTTTGAGTAACCAGTTCCATATCTCGTTCTTTGCTGAGGTGAAAGTGCTTCTACTACATCAAACATCTCGTTAGCTGTACAATTATAAGCTTTCTTTAAATGATAAACATTATCCACATGAGAATGCTTTGTACCACAAACATACATATGCAGATCATATCCATAATGCACTTCACCAAGTATTGGGATAATATATGTATCAATTGTCTCAAGTAGTTTTTGAAGATCATAATGCCCCCCACAATGTTTATTAATATAATCCGCAAGAAGCTCTGTTTTTGCATTTCCAGCCCCTCTTCCCATTCCAAAAAGTGAGCCATCAACAATAATATCTCTACCACTTTCTTCTGCTAGTTCTATCATTCTTTCAGCTAACGCACATGAAAGTCCAAGGTTATCGTGCGAATGAAGACCAATCCTAATATTCTTATCCAACAGGCTATCAACCTGTCTAAATATACTAACTAAATCCGTCATATCCATTGCGCCAAAAGTATCAACTATTGAAAATGCGGCGGGTTTCGCTTCATTAACTTTTTCAATTAATGAAGATCGTTCTTCATATGTATAGCTGATAGAATCCATCGGATTAAACTGTACAAGATATCCCTTTTCTTTAGCACCTTTGCAAAAATCAATAGCAGCATCAATTTCATGCTGTGCAAATGAAATTCTTAACCATTTGAATGATTTACCATCATAATCATCCAAATTTTCTAATGAATATCTGCTATTATCACAAAATCCAAGAAATTGTGTATTTTTTCTATTTTCTGGAAGATACTTTCTTGCATCTACTGAATCTGCATATACTAAAGTTTCTCCTGTAACATTTGTCTGTAGAAAACCAGTCTCAACAAAATCTATCCCCGCTTCAGCTAAACCTTTCATAATACCTTTTACAAATTCTGGATTAGAATTCTTATTAAAAAGATATCCTCCATCTCGAATTGTACAATCTGTTATTTGTATACTCATTTTTTCAACATCTCCTTATATATTGCATTACATATTTCGAAATCTTCAGGATAGTCAATATCCATAGCTTCAATTTTATCTACTTCCTTAATAAATGGATGTGATCCTAGTCTTCTGTTATGTTTTAAGAAAGAAGCTTTAGTAAACACATAGGCAATAGACGTTTCTCCATAAATCAATGGAAGATCCTGTGTACGAGGAAAATGGTCTGGATCAAAGTTGATTGGTTTCCCATTCTCCCACATAAATGTTCTTAATGCTTCAGCACAGAAAGCAGAATCATACTCCCCACTTGCCACTTTGTCTACACATTCTTCAATAGTAGAAACCTTGGCAAATGGTGATGTGGTATGTGCATTTACATAAATATCTGCATCTATTGTATTCATAAATTCTTTAATAAAATCATTAGCATTTATTCCATCTCCATCAAGATACTCTGGGCGTTTAAGGTATTTTACCCCCGGTATAACATATGGAATAACTGCATCATCAGAACAATAGATATAAACCTCATCAATATTCTTTGCCTCTAAGCAAGCTTTCTGAATAAAATGCATTAATGGTGTTCCATCAAAAAAAGGCTTAATGTTCTTTCCTGGAACTCTTTTTGAACCTAATTTAATTGGAATTAAGGCAACTGTTTTCATTTTAATAGTCCTTCCTTTAAGACGATTTATTCAATCGAATTATTTCCTTATAATTTTTGAATAAGTAGTAGCAATAATCAAAATATTCTGGATAATATCCGTCAATCAATTCAATCTCTGATATCTCGCATATATGATTTAAATTAAATACAGTAATCAGTGTTTTTAAATATCTCTTCTGTAAATACATAAACGCCACATAATTCCCTATATAAACAGTAAATTCTAGGTACATAAATATCTACAGTTTCTAATTTAAATCATTAGTCTTCCCTACATAATAAATCACATTCCTTTCCTGTCTAATCATATTTCCTATTTTTAACTCTTTCGCCATTTAATTTTATTAGAGTTATAAAACCAATAATTTTTCTATTACATTCCGAATATTGCCATCTTTCCATTTACCAGCATACATTCTTCTAATACTCAATATATATTCTTCCTTCTCATTTTCTGGTTTAACATTCCACAAATTCAATTTATTTTCCAATTCTTCGCAGGTTCTAAATTCATCTTCTTTAACCGAAATTGGAAAATATGCATCTGAGCAGTATTTCAAACACCGTATTCCATATTCGTACGCATCTACATATGTAGAAGATGTATGTACTATTCCTATATCTACCATCTCAAATGACTCCTGCACACTAATTTCTTTGCCGTAAATGCCAATACATTTTTCAGATACCATTTTTTTATATTTATGAACATCATCATTAGGATGGCACTTCACAATATATTTAAATTTCATTTTTTTTGAAATGTCTTCTACAAATTTTATTAAAGTAATACTTGCTTGTTCGCTCAAAGGCATACTAGGAGTATCTAAAAACAATCCCAACACCCCTGTATGATTCAATTTTACTCGCAATTCTTTATTACCTATATACCCAACAACAATAATCCTATTTCCATCAAAACCAGCTCTTTCAAATTCTTCTTTTTGTTTTTCTGACCTAGCCAAAAAGAAATCCGACTTAAAATTAAGTATCTGACTCTGGTTCATTAAATCATAATTCCAAGATTTAAATATTCCTATGCCGTGCTGATTAGTTACTGTAATCGCTCCCTGTTGTTTGAAATATTGCACTAGAACATTTTCATCTGGACCTGAGTCGAAATAAGTCATAACAAGTTTTGGCTTTAATTCTAATTTTTTAACTTCCTCAAACATCCATTTTCTAGCTGCCAACATAACCGACATATAAACTCTATCCTTTATATTAGAAATACAAGAAAGTTCTCGCATCGATATAAAAAACCAATCTAATTTTTTATGCAAATTTTTCCAATCTATATGATAAGATAGTTTCGTAAGAAAAGTTATAGTATTATATGACACTATATCAGCCTTTATCTTTTCCCAGTATCCGTCATGGTCATTTCTATAATTTTTTGTATATAAACATAATATTGGGGAAGATTTCAGATCCATTTCCATCTTCTCATGTACAAAAAACAAATTTTTTATAACTATTTTTAACCAATTCTTTCCCTTATTCATCTGACAATACAAACATTCATTAAATAATATTTGTTTCGAATTCATACCTGGAAACAATGATAAATTCACATTTTCCAAAGCTTTATGATATGCTATCATCTGTTTATCTTTTTCTGTTATCGGATTATACATTCTTATCACTTCCTAATTATCATTTCTAACAAGATTTAACAAAAATTCTCGCTCATTAATTACTAAAACAGCTAAACAACCAAAGGCGATTCCCCAACGAATCATCCACATATTAATAAAAATATAAAAGCATAAAACAACCGCAACAATCATAATAGAGGGCAACACAATAATCTTAAATGGAATTACCCTGTCGTTCAACCTTCTAGAATATATACAATGCAAAATCAACGATAATCCATAAGACATCAGTGTCGTATAAGCTGCTCCAACATATCCCCATTGCAATATAAAAAAATAGTTAAGTGCTATGTTAACCACAGCAGCTATAATTGTATTTATTGAAATAAACACTGTTTTTTTATAATAATGCTCCACATTCACATAGAGAGTATAAATAAAAATCAAGTAATTTGAAAGTACAATTGGTGGAATTACTTTAATTCCATCCCAATAAGATTCTGTAGCCATAATTTTCACAACTTCTGGTGCTAATAAGACCACACCTATCATTGCAATGGTCATTAACTCAATATACTTTATACAAATTCTGTTTATATCAGCATACGCTTTTTCTTTCATCTTTCTAGTGAAATAAGGGACCCACATTCCATCAAATGCTGTTGTTATTACAGTAGCAACCATACTAAAATTATAAATTAATCCATAGATTCCTGTTTCTGTTGCATTTCTAAGCATCGTAATCATAGTACGATCTGATTGAGATAAAATGCTAAGTGCAATGCCATGTAAAACTAATGGTAATGAAATCTTTAGACCATACATAATATATTCTTTATTTAATTTAATCTTTCCTTTAGGTAAGAAATACAAAGCAACTGAAATGCCAAAAATAAAAAACACCACTGCTGTTGGAACAATCCTGCCCATATACAGTTTTGATTTCAATGCCCATTTAATTAATACTACTGCAATAGTCGTAGAAATCAAATTTGGAAGCACCATAATAGCGGTTCTAAATTTATAACAGAAATTCATCATCAAATACATTGACACATTTTCAATTAACGCAGCTCCTAAAGAATGCAACAAGCAAAAAACAACTATTATTATATATTGAGCCGATAATATAAAACTAGCAATCAACCAAATAATTACTGTAAGTATACTGCCATAAATCAGTGTAAAAATGAGTATAGAAGATAAATAATCTTCTGTCTCATCTTCATAATCAATAAAAGAGGCCCTGATTGCCATATATAATGCCAAACTCATAAATGTTGCAGCGATGGACTCCCAAGCGTTATAGGTTGTAACTACTCCATAATCTGCCACAGTTAAAATTCTAGTAAAGATAGGGACTGTAATAAACGCAATACCTTTATTAAATAAAGTACCAAACATATAATAGGTACCTGCTTTTTTCATACTTTTCTTTTCTGGCATAGTTTTCTTTTTACAACTCCTTTATTTTTCACACAACAAACAATAATATGTAGATATCATTAACATATTTTCCTATAAAATTTCTTCCAAACAGCGGAAAACATAATTGTTATAACAAAAACTATAACAACACAAAAAGCCCCTCCTACAAGCGTACTTGACATACGCTCCAATATATCTGCTGTACAAATGATTACAACATAATGAATCATATAAACTTCCATTGTTAGAGAAACAATTTTTGTAGTCTTAGACTTTGCTAACGACCTAGAAATTATCCCCTCTTCTTTTGAGAAAAAATAAATAATTGGAAGTATACAAATTACATAAGCTAAATTCCTATATTCAATAATAAAATCAGGACCGTTTATCCCTAACAGATATACCACTATTCCTACAATAACACATATCACTTCGATAACTGTACTATTAACCTTATGACTGTTTTAAAAAAACACAATGATTTAAAACAATCGTTATGCAGAATAAAATTCTCAATGCATCCAAAGATAATATTCTTGTCTTGTAATTGTCATTTTTCATCTTTACCATTTCAAATCATTTTTCCTTTCCAAACGTCCTTTTTTCATCATTATCATAACACGATTCAACAAACTTACAAATAAGACTCACCTTAACTCTTATTAAATTATTAAATTAACACTCCATTAGTTTCTTCATAATATATATTATAAGTTATATGACGAATTTAAAAATTGGGTCCAATTATATATATCATAACCTCTGTGTAACAATCCAGTATATCTCGTCAAGTCGGGAATATAGCCTTTTTTATCTTTATCATTAATATATACACATGGTATATTCATATTTTCCAATTTATCTGATGTAAAAAATACCCCTTTATAATTATTAGACAAAATAAAATCACTAAATAATTGTTTTTCTTTATATGTACATCCATTTCTATCATTCATTATAAAAAATATATTATCCCAGTTTATTCTTTTTTTTCTATCATTCCATTTAATCTGTGCCTCTTCTACGCTTTTATAATGAACTAAATATAGATATATATCTCCTAGTTTAGCAACCGGATATCCTTCTTTATAACTTTTTTCATCATCTTTTAACATATTAATATCAATATAGGTTTTAATATTGTATATAAATTTTATATAATCTGAAGCCGTCATATACATATTTATAGTTGGACTCCTAAATTGTAATCCTAAATCATGACTCACCAATCCTCCCAAACAATCACAGCTTATAATAGAAGGCTCTTTATTAAGTAATTCTTTTCTCTTTGATTTATATATTATATTTTTTCTTAAATTATCTCTAATCGACTTTACCATTCGCTTGATTTTCGAAATCATAAATTTTATTCTCTTTCTTAATATTCTATAGTTCTAGCTGGAACCCCTACTGCTGTTACATTATCACTAATATCTTTCGTTACTACTGCATTTGCTCCAATAATTACATTTTTTCCTATTTTTACACCTGGTAGTACGACTACATTATCTCCAATCCATGTATTTTCTCCTATCAAAACACTCCCTTTAGAATATAATTCTCTCTTTGCCGGTGGAATATCATAATGTTTGTGAGGGTTACCATGCATATGATCTGTTATATATACCTTACTCCCAATTAATACACCTTTCTCGATTTTTATACTATTTATACCTCCTATATGACAGTTTTGTCCTAGCGAAACATTATCTCCTATATCTATAATTGGATTCTTTCTTTTATCACTTGCATATGCCTCTAATCTTAATCCCTTATTGGCATAAAAATTATCACCTATGATTATATTCTTTTGTCCATATATTTCATAATCTTTTTCTATTCTTATATGTTTTCCGCATCGAAGAAGTTTCTTTTTTAGTATTTCACCTCTTAACATCAAAAGTAATCTTTTTATTTTCATCAAATCCTCCCCCAAATAACTTTTAACACAAAATCAACTTTTCTCTGTTTAGTTGTAAATTTACATTTTCTATATTTTTTTAACAAATTAATTTTACTATAAAAATTACAATCATAATTAGCAATCAAATTTAATATTTCTTTATTGTCACAACTTAAATTTTGATTGTAACCTTGCAATAACTCACTTGCTGTCCGTTTTATAACATTTTTCTGTTTAATATCATATTTCAACTTGTTTCTTATTTTTTCATATAAATTTGTATATGTTCCACATACATTATCGTTATGTATTCTGTACATTATCATTGCTTCTTCATCTTCAACAAAATTAATATCATTAAAATATGCAACTCTTGCTATCCACGAATCATGCATTTCAACCCACTTGGGTCTATACATACAAACTAAACCTAGCATATAATATGACATAACCATTGTACACCCTCCTGCACAATTACGTATAATATGCTCTTCTTTATCCATTGGAAATATTTTAACTATCCTACCATTAACTTCTTTATTATCGCTTAATAATTGTTTGGAACAATAATATAATTGTGAATCATTTTCTTTAAGTTCCGTAATAGCCCTATATAATTTTTGTTTTTTCCATATATCATCTTGATCTGATAAAGCAAAATAACAATAATCATCATACCTATTTTTTGCATATTCCATTAAATCAAAAAAGCTATATGCTGCTCCTTTATTATCACCTGTATACCAGATTAATTTTCCAGCCTTTTCATATTCTTTTAATATACTAATCGTATTATCATTAGATCCGTCATCTCTTACAACCAATTCAACACTTACATTCTCTTGATTAAGTATTGAATCAACTTGCTGTTTAATATATTTTTCACCATTATAAGTTGACATCAATACAATTACTTTTTCCATTTATACCTCGTATGATAATTAATAAGCTAACTATCACTCTTTTCCTTTCTTTCTAATATATATTACTTTATTAGCCTATTTTAATACCAATATTAAAACGGGCAATTTATGGTTATCTTTTAATAGTTACTGTCTATATTGTTATATTTTTTTAATATAGGTTGTATTGCTAATACTAACATATACCACATCATATCTGTAGAAAAACAACTAAGCCCAAATAATTCTATAAAAAATACTAATAATGGAATTAATAAGATAAAATTACTCATTTTTATATCTATTAAATAACCATTTAAACTTATACCTATTAAAACAATAAAAATCAAACTTCCTATTATTCCCATAGACAGAATCATATCAAAATAAGTATTATGTGCCACTAATATACTATATCCTTTGCTTCTATAAAAACGATAATATGAGAGTCCCCTACCTATCAATAATCCATAGAAATCATTTCCCATAACTTTTAAATAATTAGTTAAATTATCAGTTCTTCCTGTCGTTAAATTACTTATTTTGTTATTATAAAAATTCTCATTGAATCTTTTTATAAATTTATTTATAAACATAATTATTATTTTTCTGAACAATACAAAAATAGCACTACCTAATAATATTATCCTTGCAAATGCTTTGAAATGCTTTTTTTCCATCTTATTTATCAATGATAAAAAATACACAAAAAATGTTCCTAATAAACAAAAAACATACATCTTACTAGCTGTTAATAAACCGATAAATGCTAATATAAAAACAAGTAAACTATCTCTATTTTTATTTTGTGACTTATGAATAGTAATAAGCAAACAACATATACAAATCAATATATAAATGGAATAATAATTAGGATCATTACCATAAGCATCTAATCTATATGATGTACTAAATAACATATTAAATTTACTAGGATTAACAATCAAAAATACTGCAGCTGAATTAAAAATTCCGGCAATCATTGAATAATAACTTTTATCAAATTTCAGTATTAAATTAGCATCTTTTGACAATGTAAGAAATATGTAAATATCAAATGAAATATTTATTGCCTGAATAATTCCCTCAATATAATTCCCCATATAAAATAAATGCAATAATTCCCAAATCAAAAAAAACAATGCGACAATTAAATTTTTTTTATTTAATCGTTTTGATATTAAAATATATTTTAAACTTGCAAAAAAAACCGCAACATTAATTAATGATGTTATACCTGTAGCATCTAATATTCTAATATTAGGTAGCAGAAAAAAAATCATATATATATTTTCTTCTTTAGATTCAATTAAAATGCAAAGTAAAATAAATATAAATGCTAAATAAGCAAATAAAACATTTTTACTATTTCCTAATATAAAAAGTATAAATAAAACTATGTATTTAAAACGTGATAAATCATCTTTAATGCTAATTTTCATAGCCAATCTCCTCATTAGATAGTCTATATAATCTATCATTTAAATATTTAATATTATATAACATATTTTGATTTTGTTGAGCATACATATTCGCTTCTATAACTTTTTCTTTTCTGAATTCTTTATCATTTTCCAACTTATCCATTGCATTAATTATGGCTTTTTGATTATTTGCTATCAATCCTCCAGGAAGATACCTTACTATGCCTGTATCCGTTGAAATAAAAGGAATACCACATTTCATAGCCTCACTTATAACTACAGGATATTTTTCAACCTTACTACCTGTTATTAATCCATAAGAATTCTTTAACGCTCTAATTGTCTCTTCTCTTGTTAAATTATATCTAAAATGAACGTTTTTGTTGCTATTGTTATTTTCAATCATTTTTTTTAATTTTTTTAAATATTCATTTTCACAGGTTCCTATAAACATCATATCTAATTTTGTATTTGATTTTAAGTAAGCTTTCAATACTAATTCCTGATTTTTATCGTATGAATAATTTGATAGACAAAGCCAATACAATTTTTCTGTATTTTTATCAACTTCACAATCAAAATCAGCTCCATTTTCAAGCACTATATTATTATCAACTCCACATAATTTTGTATATTTATAAGACTGATCTTCTTTATGTAAATGAATTATCATATCATAATTCACTATATACTTTTTCCAAATAGCATATTGTGGTTTCCATCGTATTATATTAAATAACCATCTTTTTACATCATATAATTTTACCAATGGTATACGTGGAAATCTAAAATCAGCCATTCCGTGCATATATAAAACCTTTTTACATTTGATATTTTTCAATTTCTTTAATATACAATCTGTTGTTGCCGTTTGTGTACATACATTTATAAGTATATCTGCATTGTTTGAAAGTTCATATATTAAATCAATATAGCCTTTGATATCGCCATAATATTTTCCTCTTTTTGTGTATATATTATGTCTAATTATCCTAACATTTTTATAAGTTTCATACTGCTTCAATGTCTTATGTATACCTGTTACAACTGTTACATCATTCCCTAACGCACTTAACCCCTCAGCGTAGTATTCTGTTATATTTTGTACCCCATCAACTAATGGATAATAAGTTGCAACTGTAATTACAATTTTCATATTTATAATCCGCCTTTCTGCGTGAATCACCAATACATTATAAAACATCTTGATTTTTTCACTTTTCCAATTTATCTTCTTTCTGATATTATTCATCTATAAAAATAACATACTACAGAAAATATATAGTCGAATAACTTAGATGAATATAAGCAACCAGTAGTTATTAATTAGAATCTTATTTTTATATTTAGAAAAAGCATAGTATCTCAACTTTTAAAAATAAGAAGTAATATGCCTTTTCTCGTAACAAGCAAAATCCTCGTTTTTTAGACAAGATTCTGACTCTCCAATTTAATATTCAAAGCAATAAATACACTAGATTTCCCATACTCGTCCTTATTTTAAGCAAGCTTTGGTACAAGTTGCAAATGATTTATCCAACACAAGAAACATCTTGATTTCCTGTTATTGGCAAATGTTGAGATACTGGTGGGTACAATAAAACTTTCTTAAAGCATTTTTATAAATAATAGAGAAAACTTTCCTACAACTGCACATATAACTAATCTAATTATTTAGCAAGGTTATACCATTGAAGATGACTCCACAACATTTTATGATTGAATATTACATATATAATATATACTTTTTAATTTGCTATTTAGATAATTTATTTGATATATTCTTTATTTTTTGACTATCTTCTGCTTATTAACATCAAACTTATCTATTTTATTCGTATGCTTAATTTTAATAATAATAATAATTCTATGCAACAAATGAAAGAAAGCTTTTATTTTTATTTTAACACTTAATAAATATACTCCTTTTTCTTGACTATCCTTAATTATTTTTTCATTTATATCCATATAATTTATAAACTTATGCGGCAAAACCAAAAATTTATCTACATTTTTTATATTACATATCATTTTGCGTTTCTGAAAATGTATATATGCGTATTCTTGTTTTTCTATTTCTTTTGATTGAGATAACGTCCAGGAATATATTTTTCCCTCTTCAAACGAAAAAATTCTTTTTCCCTTAATATGCATAAAATCATTATTTTTTTTATATGTTAATGTCATATTTTTATTATAACAATATATATCAGCAATACTTTGCTCCAAATGATATATCGTATAACCTTTTGAAATAAATTTACTATTTATTCCATATTCTCCAATTTCATCATATCCGAAGTGCATATTAGATCCTAATATATCTCTATAAGAAAGGACTCCTTTATCACATTGTTTAAAACAATGATTTATATTTATATCATTTCTATATAATGTTAAATGTCCTAAATATGATATTTTATCATATATTTTATCAGGCATAAATTTTTCTAAATCACCAAAAATCAAATCTACATCACAATAACCCCAATAATCATAATTTAATATATCTTCCTCAAAGACATAACCATATGTAGGTTTAAAATCACATAGTTTATAAGGATTATCAAGTGCAATAGGAAACTCAAACTTTCTCTGTATCACTTTTTTAAATTGTTCAAATGTCATTTTTATATATTTAACATTTACTGGTATAATATCTTCGATACAATCATCTGTTATGACAACAAATTCAAAACTTTTATTATAAGAACAAGATTTTAGCCATAGATTAAAGTGAGCTGGTAATTTTCCAAAATATGGACAAAATACTATATATTTCATTTTTTCACCTTTTCCCTCAAGAATTTATCTGATATTTTTCTCATAAATGATAGAGGCATTATAAAAAAAATCGTTTCAGCTATACATATTATAATAAAGTCAATTATAGTACAACCACCTCTTTTTATGTGTCGTACATATACATTTAATGCACTCTTATAATTTTCAAAGTTTTTTCTTCTTTTATAATTGCTGTCATTTGCTCTATACAAATATAAATGTTCTTCTAAATTAATTGCTCGACAATTGTTTGTGATCATTTTAGAAAATAAATCAAAATCCTCTTTTCTTTTCAACAAACTATATCCACCATATTCTATAACCTTTTCCTTTTTATATATAACTGTCGGATGATTGAATGGCTGTCGTTTTCTCATAAATTTTTTTATATCATTAAAATTAGTTGGCACTACTCTTGAAGTTCTTATATTTCTTACATCATCATAAAATTCATCTATCTGACATCCACATATATCCAAATCAGGGTATAACTCAAAACACTCCAGCTCTTTTTCGCAACGTTCTGGTAATGAAATATCATCAGCATCCATCCTTGCAACTAATTCATTCCTGCATACCTTTATTCCCTCATTTAGTGCATTAGCAAGTCCTTTATTCTGTGCTATTTTTACTATTGTAAATAATTCAGGATATTGGTTCTCATATTCATCAATTACCGTATTTAATTCAGATGTAAGTTTTCCATCTTCAACAACTACATATTGTTCAGGTTTAACTGTTTGATTAAGCATACTATCAATTGCTAGTCTCAAATTATCAGCATCATCTTTAAAATATACAGACATTAAAACACTATACTTATACATAATATAACACCTTTTCTTTATCCTCTAATTATCTTCCCTAGTCGCCGCAATCTCCTGTCTTGCAGCTTCCAGCTCCTGTCCATATTCATTCATTATCTTGCTATTCTCTTCTGTAAAGCCCTCTGTGCTTTCCTTGCTGAATATTATTTTTACAGTTTCAAGCACTATCTGGAAATCAAGCATAAGTGAATAGTTTACAACATATATAAGATCCATCTTAAGCTTATCGTAAGATGTTGTATTGTATCTGCCATATACCTGTGCATAACCTGTAAGTCCGCCTTTGACCTTAAGTCTGTAGCCAAATTCCGGAATATCTTGTGTATATTTAGCAACATGCTCAACTCTTTCTGGTCTTGGTCCTACAATACTCATATTGCCTGCCCATATATCAACAAGCTGAGGAAGTTCATCTATTCTTGTTGCTCTTATGAATTTACCTACCTTAGTTATTCTGTCGTCATCAGAAGTCGCTGGATGCGGCTTGCCATCTTTTTCCGCATCTTCTTTCATACTTCTGAATTTATGTATTCTAAACACCTTGCCATCGTATGTACATCTGTCCTGCATAAAGAACACTGAACCGCCGTCCTCTAACTTTATACATATTGCTGTTATAAGGAATACCGGTGATAATATAATAAGTCCTAATGTTGAACCTACAATATCAATAGTTCTTTTAACAAATGCCTGTCCTGTTGTCATTCCAACATTTTTAGCAAGGAATAATGGTGAATCGAACAGATTAATCTCTTCTGAACCTCTTACAAGTATATCCTGTATCTTAGGTGTATAATATACTGGAATATCTTTTTCAAAGCAGAATTTAAGTATTTCTTTTCTCTCGTTGTTTGGAATATCATTAAGAAGAACTGCTTCATATTGAAGTATTTTATTATATATTACATCTGATGCCTCTTTATATGATATTTCTTCACAAACTTCGTATTTATCACTTCTGTTAGATATTTTATAACGTAAATGATTTTTATGAACACCGTTAATCTGTAATAATTTTATTGGTGGGAATATCATTCCGTATATCCTTATCCCAACAAGGTCATACAATACGCAGAACACTAAATCAATCAATGTTGAAACAGCTATCAGACCTGCAAGTCGTCCCATACTGTCAACTCGTCCCGCTGTTAAAGCTATTATAAGATATTCTCCAATTGCCGTTGTTATAAGTGCAAGGGACTGTGAGAATACAAGATTAACAAGTTTAATGTATCCAAGCTTAAATCCGCCCCACATTTTATATGTAACAAAGATAAGGAGAAAGATTGTGAATACCATAAGCTTATTACCACTTCCCATAAATGGTGTCTTAAGCATTGTATTGTATACATTATTCCACATATATGCAAAATGCAATGTAAGTATCAGGAGCATTATTATATTAAATGCCCCTACATACATACTTACATTTTTATTTCTACTCATCCTGCCCTTATTTTCTTTCATCTTATCCTCGTTCCAATCTTATATTTATCTATATATTATTGTTATTTATTTCTCATCATAATCCATAAGAAAATCTCCATCAAACTCATCTGCTGATGGCTTCTTTCTTACACCAGTGTTGTTTCCTGCCACATTAGCTTTCTTTCTTGCGGCTACCTCGCCAACACTTCCTGCCTGTCTTTTGACTGGCTTAGAAGCATTGTTAGTATTCTTTCTTGCTGATGAAGCATTTCTAGCTTTCTCGAATGATTTATCTGGTGACTCCTCGCTGTTATAATGTCCATAATAGCTGCCGTAGTATTTACCGTAATACTTGCCGTAGTATCTTCCATAGTAACCATTTTCTGATAAATCAACCTTATTAAGAACACTTCCGATTATCTTAACTTTTGTCTTTTTAAGCTGTCCCATTACATTCTGAGCAAACTTATAGCTTACCTGGTTAGCTGCGATTACAAGAACCGCACCATCACATACCTGTGCAACAATAGCTGCATCGATAACACTTCCAAGAGGTGGTGTATCGATGATTACATAATCATACTTTTCTCTCATCTGTCTTACAGTCTCTTTGAATAATGGGCTGTCAAGAAGCTCTGATGGGTTAGGTGGCACCGGACCAGCAAGAATAACGTCCATATCCGGCACATTTGTCTGATATATTACTTCTTCTAATGTGTTCTGTCCTGAAAGAAAATGTGTCAATCCCTTAACACCCTTCTTAACTCTGTAACGTCCTACAAGAACTGACTTTCTTAAATCACAGTCAATGAATAACACTCTCTTGCCGCCATCTGCTATTGATGAAGCAAGGTTCATTGTTACTGTTGATTTACCTTCATTAGGTCCACAGCTTGTAAACATTACTACCTTTGTATCTTTACCACTTAAGAATATGTTAGTTCTTAAATTTCTATAGCTTTCTCTTACCTGATAATCATCCTGCTGGTTAGTTTCTATATTAATTGTCTGCATATTTTTAATCCTTTCACACTCTCTTGTTTACCTATTTTCTTGTTTTCTTTTTCTTACTGCTTGGCTGTCCATTATATTCTTCTTCAGTTAATGGAATAAGTGAAAGATTAGTTATGCCAAGATATTTTTCAACATCATCTGATGTCTTAATTCTATCATCAAGAATGAAGTTGACTACAAGCACTGCTATTGCTATTACAATACCTGCTATTGCACCAAGCATTGTATTCTTCTTAACATTAGGACTTGATGGTGCATTTGCAACACGTCCATATTCAATTACATTAACGCCTTCAATCTGCATTACTGATGTTATCTGCTTAGCAGATACATCTGCGATTGCATCTACTATTTCTTTAGCTCTTTGTGGGTCTGTATCTGTAACTGTTACCTGAAGAACTCGTGAATCTGTCTCGATTTCACAAGAAATCTTGCCAACAAGTGCATCAGGTGATATATCTAAATCTAACTGCTTAACTACCTGTTCTACTACTGGAAGACTTGTAACAAGAACCTTATAGTCTTTTACAAGCTGTGTTGATGACTGAATATCACTAAGTGTTGTTGTTGTGCCATTCTGTCTGTTGATTATATATAATTTGATGGATGACTGGTACTGAGGTGTAATTGCTATCTCTGTTATTCCAAATGCAACTATTGCTGTCGCAACACCTGCTACAATTACTATCCATATCTTTGATAACAGCATCCTTATGATCTGCATAATATCAATTTCTACTTCTTCGTTGTTATCTTGTCTGATATTTGTTTCCATATTATCTCCTATCCTTTGCGCCTTGAATACTTACTCTGGCGTTTATTATTCTGTACAATTATACGAACCTTGTATAATAATGTCAACAAGGCCTACTTCCATCTCTTTTTTTGATTAAATGTCTTACCCACCCCCTTGATTTTAGCTGGTTTCGAGATGATTGACTTGTTTTTTATGTGATTTGCAGGAAAATGTTTTTAAAAAAGAACTTTCTATATTATTATCAATATACGTTACAAATCACACCTAAAAAAATGCGAGAATATCCTGTCTGACATTCTCGCAAGTTTCACTGTTACAAGCTACTAGCCGGAATCGAACCGGCGACCTACTGATTACGAATCAGTTGCTCTACCGACTGAGCCATAGTAGCATACCTAAATTATTGTACTCTTATTTGGTGGAATTGTAAAGGTGGAATTTATCTTATTCGAATGAATAAGATTAAAGACTAGCATTATTTATTGGGGACAATAAATATATAACGCTTTAATTCTTCATCTGTTTTATTATTTTTATACATTTAATATACTATATTTTTACTCTCATTGCAAGCACCTTTTCACATTTCCACCCCCGCCGCATAAATTATAATAACAATACTTATACCAAGAGGTTATTTATGAAAGCTCTCCCCACCAATTCATCCCCTCCTCTGTTATCGCTTAAAGGTATTTCCTTTGCATATAATACACCGAAAAGCGAAATTCCTGCACTTGATAATATCTATCTTGATATTATGCCACAGTCTTTTACATCTATAGTCGGGCCTTCCGGCTGTGGCAAATCGACCTTGCTTTCCATCATATGCGGGCTTCTTTCGCCACAGAAGGGTGAGGTTGTTTTTAATAATGATATTCTACACGATAATGCTATATCTCCAAGAATTGGATTTATGCCACAGAAGGATACTTTATTTGAATGGCGCACTATTTATAAAAATGTGACACTCGGTCTTGAAATTAATCATCTTAAAGATAAGGAACATTTAGAAAATGTTGACAATATGCTAAAAGAGTATGGCCTATACCAGTTTTGCAATGTCCATCCTTCTGAATTATCCGGAGGCATGCGTCAGCGTGCGGCATTAATAAGAACCCTTGCACTTAACCCGGATATTCTTCTGCTTGATGAACCATTTTCCGCTCTTGATTACCAGACGAGGCTTGAAGTGTCTGATGATATCGGCAAAATCATTAAAGAGCAGAAAAAAACAGCCATTCTTGTTACTCACGATATATCGGAGGCTATCTCTATGGGCGATTGTGTCGTTATTCTTTCACACAGGCCTGCACATATTAAAAAAGTTGTTAATATCAACCTTTCCATTCCTGACCGGACACCATTTACTTCAAGACAGGCTCCTGAATTTGCAGGATATTTTAATGAAATATGGGAGGATATACAATGAATAAATCTATCAAAGCAATCAATAAAAAAGACATCTCTAACTCCCGTACACAATATCTTAACCACATAAGATTATATAAAATCTCCATAACTGTATTAAGATTTTTGATTTTAATGGCATTTATTGCCGCCTGGGAAATATTAACCCGTACTGGTATTCTTAATCCATTTATATTCAGCTCACCATCAAGAATATGCACAACTTTTATTGCTATGGCTAAAGATAACAGCATATTCATTCATATATGGACGACACTTTTTGAAACATTTTTATCTTTCTTCCTTATTATAATTGTCGGAATGGGAGCAGCAATTCTTCTCTGGCTGTGGAAAGGCTTATCAGACTGCCTTGAGCCTTTCCTTATTGTGCTTAACAGCCTGCCCAAATCAGCACTTGCCCCTATGATAATCGTCTGGCTTGGCAATAATATGAAAGCTATTATCATAACTGCTATATCTGTAGCTATATTTGGTATGATAATTAACATATATACCGGATTTTTAGAAATTGACAAGGAGAAAATCATTCTTATTAAGACACTCGGCGGTACTAAGAAAGATATTCTTAAGAAACTCATACTTCCCGGTTCTAAGCAGATAATAATAAGCAATATGAAGGTCAACATCGGTCTTTGCCTTGTTGGTGTAATAATTGGCGAATTCTTAGCCGCTGATAAGGGACTTGGCTACCTTATTATATATGGTTCGCAGGTATTCAAGATGACTTATGTATCTATGAGCATTGTTATACTCTGCATTATCTCAACTGTTCTATTCAAACTTGTTGATGTCATAGAGAAAATGTTTCGTGATTGACATTTTTATCTTTTCATAATATACTGCAAATATACAAATTATGCTTTATATCGCATACAGTTTATTGTATACTCATATAGCTTATAATTAATGGCATTACTATAGATTATCACGCGCCCCGCTGGCGCAGAAATGAGGATTTAATGATTTCACTCCGCATTAAGGACACTAAAGTATTTATGTCCCAGCTGCTTATCAAGGATACCTTCGATAGAATGCTTCTGTCAGAAGCCACAATAAAGACTGCGTGTTCATACACTATTAATGGACAGATTAACAAGGAATATTATTCTGATGAAGAATGGGATAATCTTAATAATAACGAAAAGTCTTATTCAGAATGGGGTAATATTAAGCCATTCTGTTTTAGTCTTATTAAGGGTAATAAAGTTCCTGCTGCTATGAAGCTTGTTATGCTTGCCTCTTATGAACTTGTCACAGATATTATCGCAAAGAATAACATCGCTGTTATGCCTGAGAATGTTAATGGTCTTTTTATTAATATGAAGTATCAGGAAGGTTATGTAGATATTATTACAGGAACTTCCCTTAATATATTTACATTAGATAAGCAGCTTGATACAGCTTTCGACAAGTATGTTAAGACATTTCTTGCTAATGCCGGTCTTGATTTTGAAGAATTATAGTAAGTTTATTAATATTTAATATTTTTCTAAAGCCTTGATTTTACTGTATTATATCAATTTTTGTTAGCACTCATTAGATTTGAGTGCTAATTTCTGCTTGACTTCCACTTTTAACAATATTAAACTTAGACTTAATTAAGGATATAAAGATACATATATTTATTCTTTACATCTAATGAATATTAAAAGATAGGAGATAATAATTATGTCTAATACACACGGAAGTTTATCTATTAACAGTGACAATATTTTTCCAATAATTAAAAAATGGATGTACTCTGACCACGATATTTTCTACAGAGAGCTTATATCTAACGGCTGCGATGCCATAACAAAGCTTAAAAAGCTTGATATGATTGGTGAATATGAAGCACCTGATGATATTGAATATAAGATTGATGTTAAAGTAAGTGCTAATAATAAGACTATCAAGATTATTGATAATGGTATTGGTATGACTGATGGTGAAGTTGAAGAATATATTAACCAGATTGCTTTCTCTGGTGCAGAAGCATTTCTTGAAAAATATAAGGACAAGGCTAATGATGACCAGATTATCGGTCACTTCGGACTTGGTTTCTACTCAGCATTTATGGTAGCTGATAAGGTTACTATTGATACTCTTTCTTTTAAGGAAGGTGCTAAGGCTGTTCACTGGGAATGTGACGGAGGTACAGAGTATGATATGTCTGATGGAACAGCTGCAACTCCTGGTACTACTATCACTCTTTACTTAAATGAAGACAGCTACGAATTCGCCAATGAATACAAGGCTCGTGAAGTAGTTGAAAAGTACTGCTCATTTATGCCAGTACCAATCTTCCTTACTAATGAAGATGCCGGCGAACAGACAGAAGAGATTCCAGAGGAAGAAGTAACAGATAAGGATACTGTTCTTGATACATTTATCAAGGAAGCTGTTACAGAAGAAGTTGAAAAAGAGGACGGCACTAAAGAGACAGTCGAAAAAGTTCCAGCAAAGAAGATGGCTAAGATTGTTAAAAGACCTGTTGCTATCAATGATATCCACCCTCTCTGGACTAAGCACCCTAACGAATGTACTGAGGATGAATATAAGGAATTCTACCGCAAGGTATTTAACGATTATAAAGAGCCTTTATTCTGGATTCACCTTAATATGGACTATCCTTTTAACTTAAAGGGTATACTTTACTTCCCTAAGATTAATACAGAATACGAGTCAATTGAAGGAACAATTAAGCTTTACAATAATCAGGTATTCGTTGCAGATAACATCAAGGAAGTTATTCCTGAATTCCTTCTTCTCTTAAAGGGTGTTATTGATTGTCCAGATCTTCCTCTTAACGTATCACGTTCTGCACTCCAGAATGATGGCTTTGTTAAGAAGATTTCTGATTACATTACTAAAAAGGTTGCTGACAAGCTTTCTGGTATGTGCAAGACTAACCGTGAGAACTATGAGAAATATTGGGATGACATCAACCCATTCATCAAATTTGGCTGCTTAAAAGACGAAAAGTTCGCTGAGAAGATGAATGATTACATTATATTCAAGAACCTTGAAGGCAAGTATTTAACACTTAAGGATTACCTTGAAGCTAACAAGGAAAAGCACGAGAATACAGTCTTCTATGTAACTGATGAGAAGGAACAGAGCCAGTATATCAATATGTTTAAGAAAGAGAATATGGATGCTATCATTCTTACTCACAACATTGACCAGCCATTCATCACTCATCTTGAAGGCAAGAACGAGGGTCTTAAATTTGCAAGAATTGATACTGACCTTTCTGATATATTCAAGGAAGAAACAAGCGAAGATGAATTAAAGGATGCAACTGAAAGCCTTACAGCTACATTTAAGAAAGCACTTAACAATGATAATCTTAATATCAAGGTTGAAAAGTTAAAGGATGCTTCTGTATCTTCTATGATTACTCTTTCCGAGCAGGATAGACGTATGCAGGATATGATGAAGATGTACGGTATGTCAGGAATGGATCCGGCTATGTTTGGTTCTACAGGACAGACTTTAATTCTTAATGCTAACAACAGTCTTGTTCAGTATGTTCTTAACAATAAAGATGGTGAGAATACTGATATTATCTGTAAACAGCTTTACGACCTTGCACTTATAAGCCACGCTCCACTTACAGGAAACCAGATGACTGAATTCATTGCAAGAAGTAATAAGATTATGGAATTACTTGCAAAATAATACAATTTAACATATGATAGGATATACGGGGTGAATTCATTCGCCCCGTATATCAATTAGATTGGGGACTAACGTATGACTACTAATAACAACAATACACCTGATGAAGATGATTTAGATTATATCGATTTTGATGATGATTATGATGATATTGAAGATGACGATGATGACGATGATGATTATTCTTACAGCCGTTCTGATAATATCAGCAGACATACAGATAATAATAAGAAGCAGGAGTATTCTGTTGTTAAATTTATAGTATCAGAAGCCTTCAGTTTCATTAAAATTGTAATATTTGCAGCTATCATTGCCCTGCTCTGCACCAATTTCATAATCATTAATGCCGAAGTTCCATCTGGCTCTATGAGAGATACAATATGGGAAGGCGACCGCCTTTTCGGTTTCAGGCTTGCTTACAAGTTCAGCGAACCAAAGCGCGGTGACGTTATAATCTTTAAATATCCTGATAATGAGTCAGAGAATTATGTTAAGCGTGTTATTGGTCTTCCTAATGAAATAGTCCAGATTAAGGAAGGGCATGTATACATCAATGGTGATGAGCTTGATGAGCCATATATCAAAGAATATATATATGATGACGGCGAAACACACACTTATATTGTTCCTGACGGCTGTTATTTTATGCTTGGTGATAATCGTAATAACTCCAAAGACTCAAGATACTGGACTAACACATATGTTAAGAAAGAAAAGATAATTGCCAAGGTGCTTATCCGTTATTACAGCGGTGAAAAGGGACGCATTTCCTTTAGCAGAATCAGTTAAAATTTCATACAATTTATAATGTAACGTATAATAAATCACCTCCTGTTAATACTACTACTGTGTATTGCAAATGTTCTATTTATTAAAGCATTTACCAGACACTTAAGTTAAAGATTAACAGGAGGTAATTTATTATGACTAATTTAAGCTGTAACGCTTGTAGCTGTGTACACAATGATGATAACTGCTGCTGCCTTAATGGTATTGATGTAAAGGGAAGTAATGCCTGTGAGTGCAGTGAAACTTGCTGTGGAAGCTATTCTTACAAAGATGGCTCTGCTAAGAATAATACTGCTTCACCTAAGCTTAATCTTCAGATAAAGTGTGCCGCACATAACTGCGTGTATAACAATAACGAAGCTTGTCAGGCTGACCACGTTGATATATCAGGCATAACAGCCGTAAATGCTGACGATACTGTCTGTTCAACCTTTAAATCCAAATAATAAATTAACATAAACAAAAAAGAGGTTGCCAAATTATTCATTTTATTATAAAATTATAATAGTTATGATAATTAGGAGGTATACCAAAGAATGGTAAGCGCAGGAGATTTTAAGAATGGTTTAACAATTCAGATGGATAATAACATTTGGCAGATTATTGAATTCCAGCATGTAAAGCCTGGTAAGGGTGCTGCTTTCGTTAGAACAAAGTTAAAGAATATCGTGAGTGGTGGTGTTGTTGAAAAGTCTTTCAGACCTACAGAAAAGTTTGACCTCGCTCATATTGAGAAGAGAGAATATCAGTATCTTTACTCAGATGGTGATCTTTACAACTTTATGGATACAGAGACATTTGAACAGATTGCATTATCTGCTGAGAATGTTGGTGATTCACTTAAGTTCGTTAAAGAGAACGAAATGGTTAAGCTCTGTTCACACAACGGTAACGTATTCTCTATTGAGCCACCTATCACTGTTGAACTTCAGATTACAGAATCTGAACCAGGTGTTAAGGGTGATACAGCTACAGGTGCTACAAAGCCAGCTATCCTTGAAACAGGTGCTAAGATTTTAGTTCCATTATTTGTTAACCAGGGTGATACAATTAAGATTGATACAAGAACAGGTGAATATATTTCACGTGTTTAGTTAATCAGATTAAAGGTTAAGATTTATAAGATATTTATTATATTTTAACATAATAAGTTCTTAAAAAGAGCCTGTACACTTTCATCGGTGTACAGGCTTTTTTATAATGATTATCCTCTATTAATTACTCTTCGTCATATCTGTTAATGCTTCCATCGCATACAGATAACCTCTAAGTCCAAGTCCTACAACCTGTCCCTGACATACTGGAACTGTAACAGATGTATGTCTGAATTCTTCTCTTGTATGAACATTGGATATATGTACTTCTATCTTCGGTATTGCAGCTATCGAAGCAAGTGCATCTCTTACTGCATAGCTGTAATGTGTAAATGCCCCCGGATTAATTACAATACCATCAACATCATTGTAATAAGCTTCCTGAAGCTTATCTATAATTGCACCCTCATGGTTGCTCTGGAATACCTCAACTTTAACATTAAGTTCCTCTGCTTTCTTGTTAATCATATCAACAAGCGTGTCATAATTATCATTACCATATATTCCTTTTTCTCTTATTCCAAGGAAATTAATATTAGGTCCGTTAATAACAAGTATCTTCATTGCTAATCCTCCATATTCTTAATGATTGCTGTATACATCTGTTCAAATGACATCTTCTGCGTATCAACTATCATATCAGCCGCATCCAGATATATATCTTCTCTCTGCTCCATAAGGTTATGTATCTTCTCGTGAAGCCCACCGCCCTGTAATAATGGACGTTTGGTGTCCTTGCTCAACCTTTTGCAAAGTTCCTCCTCAGAAGCTTTAAGATATACTACTGTTCCAAGCTTTCTTAAAAGCTCCCTATTGACCTCTCTTAACACAAGTCCGCCACCAACAGATATGACGCAGTTATCAAGAGTATCTGATAACTCTTTTACCGTCTCTGTCTCCATATCCCTGAAAGCTTCCTCTCCCTTCGTTGCAAAGATTTCGCTTATTGTTGTATTCTGCTTTTTCTCGATATACTCATCTGTATCATAGAACTTTCTATTATGTCGTCTTGAAACCCAGCGGCCAAATGTCGTCTTTCCACTTCCCATAAATCCAATAAGTACAATATTATTCAATTCCAAGTTCCTCTTTCATCTTATTATACACTTTATCCGCCTGTTCTTTTGTGACACTTACATCATTCCATAACTCATACGCCGCAACTCCTTGGTATAAAAGCATTTTTAAACCGTTGCAGGCTGGCTTTCCGGCATTTTTACACATTTTCATAAAACGTGTTTCACTAGGATTATATATAATATCAACTCCGACTTTTACCTTCTTATAAAATGCTTCATCATCAATTACAACATCATCCACATTAGGATAAAGTCCAACGCTTGTGGTCTGTATCACAACGTAATCATCAGCTTCCAGCTTATCATACTCACTTATAAGCATAGGCTTTATACATTCTTTACCGAAATAGTCATTAACTGCTTTGGCTATATCGTAAGTCTTTTCCTTAGTCCTGTTAAGCATATATATTTCTTTAGCACCGCTCTTTGCACATAAAAATGCTATTGCTCTTGCCGCTCCGCCTGCACCAAGAATTACACAACGGCTGCCTAAAAGCACAACTCCCTCGTCTATAAGTTCTCTTTCAAGTCCCAATATATCTGTATTATAGCCTTTATAGCCCTTATCTGTTCTTACAAGCGTATTAACAGCTCCTATAGCTTTAGCAAGCGGATCAATATCCACAAGTGACTCCATAACAGCCTGCTTGTGTGGAACTGTTACATTAAGTCCTAATATGTTAAGTGCATAAGCTCCATTTACTGCTGTGACAACATCACCCTTTTCAACCTTGAAGGTTGTATACACCATATTCATATCCATAAGCTGTGCAAGGCTGTTATGTATCACCGGGGAAATTGAATGTCCCACCGGATTACCTATAAGACCGCACACTCTTGTTGTACCATTAATATCTATCATTAAAATCTTACTTCCTTTCTTATGAGCTTATATCTAAAGTACAGATAAATTCATATATTATGAAATCACAATAAATATATATCTTGAAATTATATTAAACCTATATGTATTAGAAACCTGCTTTTCCGCCTTCTCTTTTAATATGCTTCTTATAAAAATGCAGAACTATCCATTCAAGCCTTCTTTTTAGAATTATCTGTATCTCCTCGTGCTTGTCTATCGGCTTTACAAGAACAGACTTAATTCCTGCCCTGTTAGCACCCCACACATCTGTGAACAACTGATCCCCCACAAAATATGTGTCAGACTTATCAGTATTCATATACTCCATAGCTTTAACATAATTCTTAGGAGATGGCTTTCCTGCCTTGCTTACATATAATGAACCAACCTCATCTGCAAGCGGCTTAACCCTGTATTCTTTATTATTGGATATTATGCAGGTATTATATCCCATAGCCTTTAAATCACCGAACAGCTTCTTTGCACGCTCAGTAACCGGTGCTCCGTGTTCAACAAGCGTGTTGTCAACATCAAATATAATTCCCCTGTAACCTTTATCATAAAGTCCCTTATAATCTATATCGTATGCAGAGTCTATATACATATCCGGATAAAACCTTTTAAACATCTGTAATTACTACCTTTCTTATCAGCCTTTCTGCTGTTCTTAAGCATTTGTTACTTTTAAGTATCTACTACTTTTTAAGTATTTTCTTGATTTCGTCCATAAATGTATTAACATCCTTAAACTCCCTGTATACAGAAGCAAATCTTACATATGCAACTTCATCTAAATCCTTTAACTTATCCATAACAATAGAACCTATCGTTGTTGTAGGTATCTCTTTCTCCCCCATATTAAATATCTGTCCCTCAATGTCATCTACCATATCATTAATCTGTGTCATTGATATCGGACGCTTATGGCACGACCTCACTATTCCAGCCACTATCTTTTCCCTGTCATAAGGTTCTCTGTTATTATCTTTCTTCACAACTATAAGAGGAAGCGTCTCTACTTTCTCGTATGTGGTAAAACGCTTTCCACATTCATCACACTGACGGCGTCTTCTTATAGAGCTGTCATCTGTAGGTCTTGAATCTATTACTCTTGTATTCTCTTTTCCGCAATATGGGCACTTCATTCACAAACCTCCCCTAAATACAATAAACTACTAGAATTATAGCCCACTGGTGCTGTTATGTCAAAATATCTATAAAATATTCCATAAACACACTATAGCACTAATTAATAATCAATCTATATTACAGTCAAAAGCCTTTCTGACTGTAAAGACATACAATAATAATACCATATACAATACACATAACATAAAATATCAGGGCTGCCGCACCAAATATAATCTATAATATAAAGACATTATCAACCTGTTATTATCTTCCTATTATAAATTCTACTTTGTGCGACAGCCCTTTATTTATTTATTATTTTATTAATACTTGCTATGCTGTTAAGACATATGCTTCTTCATATTCTTAAGAGCACATTTTTCAAGCCTGCTTACCTGTGCCTGTGATATTCCAATCTCTTCGGCTATCTCCATCTGTGTCTTATATTCATAAAAACGCTTTCTTATTATCTGCTGTTCACGCCCGCTTAACTTTGCAAAGGCAGAGTCCAATGCCAGATGTGTAACCCAGTTCTCTTCCCCATCTGCTTTATCTTTAATCTGGTCTATGACATATAATGTATCCCCGCCTTCATTAAATACCGGTTCATACAGTGAAACAGTTGGGGATACAGCCTCAAGTGCTATAACAATATTCTCCTTAGATGCTCCTATCTCACTTGCAATCTCCGATATTGTCGGTTCCTTCTGCCTGCTCTTTAATAGCTGTTCTTTTGTATAAAGTGCCTTATAAGCCATATCCTTTAATGAACGGCTTACTCTTATTGCACTGTTATCACGAAGATACCTCTTAATCTCCCCAGTAATCATTGGAACTGCATAGGTTGAGAACTGCACGCCCTGCGATACATCAAAATTGTCTATTGATTTTATAAGACCTATACAGCCAATCTGGAATAAATCATCCACATTTTCATTACTGTTAGAAAATCTGCCAACAATGCTTAATACCAGACGGAGATTACCTTTAATAAATCTCTCTCTTGCTGTCTGGTCACCAGCCTTTATCTTTAATAAAAGCTCTTTCTTCTCCTTCGCACTAAGCAGAGGCAGCTCCTGCGTATTAACACCACATATCGTAACTTTTACACCAGCCATTAACCTTTCCTCCTAAAGACATTGCGAACATTTATCTTTAGTGGAAAGGCATACATTTAAGTTCGCTTATATTACAAGCATTACCACATAAATGTACTTTTATACTGTTGTGAACTGGCAATTATATACATATTTAATATTAATCATCTCTTCTTGTAAGAAGAACAAGTCTTAAAAGCTGAAGAATAGATGTAAGAAGTGCCGCTACATATGTTAATGCTGCTGCTGTAAGCACCTTTCTTGCACCGGTAAGTTCACTTGACTCAAGCATATTACGTTCTCTTAAGGTTCTTAATGCTCTTGCGGAAGCATCAAATTCAACCGGGAGAGTAAGAAGCTGGAATACTACAACAAGTGAGAAAAGCACTACTCCAAGCTGCATAAGTCCTGTAGCTCCAAGGAATAAACCTAAAAGAATTATTGGCCATGAAAGAGCTGAACCAATATTAGCTATCGGTATTACAGCTGCTCTTATCTTAATTGGAAAATATTCTTCGTCATACTGCATAGCATGTCCACACTCATGGGCGGCCACGCCTATAGCTGCTACTGATGTTGAATTGTATACAGAATCTGATAATCTAAGAACTCCTTCCTTTGGTGAATAATGGTCTGTAAGATTACCGCTTACTCTCTCAATTCTTACATTAGTAATTCCTGCCGCTCTTAATATTTCCTGTGCTGCCATAGCACCTGTAAGCCCTGAACGGCTGTTATACTTATCATATCTGTTAAATGTCGATTTAACATTCATAGATGCTATAAGACTTATTATTGCACCTATAATAACGAGTATATATGTTGCATCATAGAAATAATACATATATTTTCCTCCATCAAATTATCAATTTTATTATTTAATATGATAGCCTATGCCAATCTGTGTGTCAAACCCATAACACATTTGTTCATTAATATTTCATTATTATACCTGTTATATGCACTTTCCCCTTTAAAAATACATATTTTATATTAAGTATAATTATATAAAATGAGGTGTTGTATGAAGATATTTGAACTAAAAAACAAGCAGGTTATCAACGAAGAGGACTGCTGTATTATAGGCTGTGTTATTGATATTGACTTTGACCCTAAAAATGGCTGTATCAATTCTATAATAATTCCTGGTCCTGGACGGCTTTGCGGCTTCTTTGGACGTGAATTTGTGTATGTCATACCTTTCAGATGTATCAAATCTATTGGGCGTGACATTATCCTTGTCAATGTCTGCCTTGATAAACATAAAGAAAAATGCTAATATATACATATAATTTAGTGAGTACACGGTTATTTAACTTATCTTGACTATACGTTATATTTTGATTGGAGGTTACTTATGAACGATAGATATGTGGCTTATGCAGGTACTTATACCCACGAAAGCAGCAAAGGTATTCATATATATGATATGGACGTTGAAAAGGGACGAATAACTGAAAGATGTGAGGTTACAATTGATAATCCCTCATATATAACATTATCTTCTAATAAGAAGTATTTATACGCAATATGTGATCAGGGTATTTCTTCATTTGCTATTACTGAAGATGGTTCTCTTGAACTTATGAATGTTGCTTCTATCAACGGAATGAGAGGCTGTCATATTTCTGTAACTAAGGATAACCGTTTTCTTGTTATTTCCGGCTATCACGATGGCAAGATTACTGTAATGCATATTAATGCTGATGGTTCTTTAGGTGATATAGCTGATGAGGTATTTCATAAGGGTCTTGGAAGCGTTGCTGAACGTAATTTCAGACCCCATATAAGTCATACTTGCTTTACACCTGATGAAGAACTTTTATGTGTATGTGATCTTGGAATTGACCAGATTAAGCTTTATGAATTCAACCATACAACTGGAAAGCTCAAGCTTTTTGATATTATACGTTCACAGCTTGAATCTGCTCCAAGAAAGATGATATTCTCAGAAGATGGACGATTCGCTTATGTTGTATGTGAATTAAAGAATTATATTAACGTATATTCTTATGATGCTTCTTCTGATAAGAACAGATTTGAGATGATTCAGAATATATTCACTGTAAGACGCGACCATAAGTCTAACAGTGCAGCTTCAGACATATGCCTTACTAATTCAGGCAATAACTTAATCTGCTCTAATGCCGGTGATAACACTGCTACAATATATTCTGTGGACAAGACTACAGGAAAGATAATTACACTTAACTCACTTCCTGTAAGTGGTGATTATCCTAAGTACATATGCCTTTTTCCTGATGACAAGCACCTTTTATCCATGAATAATGAAGGCAACTCAATAACAATATTTACTGTAGACTATACCAAAGGACTTATTGTTATGAATGGCAAAGAACTTAAAATATCACGTCCTAACAATATGGTTATTAAAAAGTTAGATTAATTAATGAAGGCTTGGCCATAAATCCAGACCAAGCCTTTATCAAAGCAAAAGGCACTGTGCTATATGCATTCTCATCCTGAATACATATATGGCACAGTGCCTTTTTATTATCCGCTGTACTTTTCTGACTGTGCATTTATAAGCTGAACATCATCAAAGTAATTAATCTTCATAGCAGCCTTAACTTCGCTTAATGTCTGTTCTGCTACCTCATAAGCATTCTTAGTTCCCTGTTTAAGTATCTCGTATACATAAGGAATATCCTTCTCATATTCGTGTCTTCTATTTCTGATTGGCTCTAATTCCTTGTTAAGAACATTTAAAAGGAACTTCTTAACCTTAACATCACCAAGTCCACCTCTCTTATAGTGGTCTTTTAATTCATCAAGGTTATTATACTCTGGTAAGAATAATCCAAAGTCTTCTTCCTTACTGAATGCATCAAGATATGTAAATACAGTATTACCTTCTATCTTACCAGGATCCGATACCTTAATATGATCTGGATCTGTATACATACTCATAACCTTTTTCTTAACATCTTCTTCTGTATCAGAAAGATATATGCAGTTACCAAGCGACTTACTCATCTTAGCTTTGCCATCTGTACCTGGAAGTCTTAAACATACTTTATTATCCGGAAGAAGTATCTGTGGTTCTACCAATGTATCTCCATATACTGAATTGAACTTTCTTACAATCTCTCTTGTCTGTTCAATCATCGGCTCCTGATCCTCACCTGCCGGAACTGTTGTAGCCTTAAATGCTGTTATATCAGCGGCCTGGCTTATTGGATAGCAGAAAAATCCAACCGGTATGCTCGCTTCAAAGTTACGCATCTGGATCTCTGACTTAACTGTTGGGTTTCTCTGAAGTCTTGAAACTGTAACAAGATTCATATAATAAAATGTAAGCTCTGTAAGCTGTGAAATCTGTGACTGAATAAATATATCAGACTTAGCTGGGTCTAAACCGACTGAAAGATAATCAAGTGCAACCTCTATTATGTTCTGGCGTACCTTCTCAGGATTATCAGCATTATCTGTAAGTGCCTGAGCATCTGCTATCATAATAAATATCTTATCGTATTCACCTGAATTCTGTAATTCTACTCTTCTCTTTAATGAACCAACATAATGACCAACATGAAGCTTTCCTGTTGGACGGTCACCTGTTAATATTATCTTAGACATATTGCTCCTCCATTCTTATGCAACGCATCTATGCATATCACAAATATTCATAATTTTATCACATTTTTTTTAAAATAACAATTGAGAATTAATCTAATTAATAGTAATATATATAACAGAGTGCCAAGAGCACAATAATATATACTTGTGGAGGAACAATTAATGAAACATTTACTTAGTCCACTAGACTTAAGTGTCACAGAACTTGAAGATTTACTTAATCTTGCAAGAGACATTTCTAAAGATCCTAAAAAATACAGCCATGTATGTGATGGTAAAAAGTTAGCAACTTTATTTTATGAACCTAGTACAAGAACCCGTCTTAGTTTTGAAGCAGCAATGCTCAATCTTGGAGGGTCTGTATTAGGTTTTTCTTCTGCTAACTCAAGTTCAGCATCAAAGGGCGAAAGCGTGGCTGATACTATACGGGTAATTTCCTGCTATGCAGACATATGTGCTATGCGCCACCCAAAAGAAGGTGCTCCTATGGTTGCAGCAAGCAAGTCTTCTATACCTGTAATCAATGCAGGTGATGGCGGACACCAGCACCCAACACAGACACTTACAGATCTTATGACTATAAGGGAACTCCGCGGTTCTCTTGACAACTTTACAATAGGCCTTTGTGGTGACCTTAAGTTCGGAAGAACTGTTCATTCACTTATCAATTCACTCGTAAGATATAAAAATGTCAAATTCGTGCTTATATCTCCTAAGGAATTAAGAATACCTGATTATATAAGAGATGATGTATTAAAAGCCAACCAGGCTGAATTCATTGAAATGGAAAACCTAGAAGATGCTATGCCTGAGCTTAACATATTATATATGACAAGAGTACAGCGTGAAAGATTCTTCTCAGAAGATGAATACCTCAGAATGAAAGATTTCTATATACTTGATAAGTCAAAAATGGCTCTTGCAAAAGAGGATATGTATGTTCTTCACCCACTTCCTCGTGTTAATGAAATATCAGTAGATATAGATGATGACCCAAGAGCTGCTTACTTTAAACAGGTACAATTCGGTGTATATGTAAGAATGGCTCTTATTATGACACTTCTTGGTCTTAATAACAAGTAAATATAGGAGGGTAATTATGTTAAATGTAGGACAACTTAATGAAGGCTTTGTACTAGACCATATTGAAGCCGGCAAATCAATGATGATATATAATAACCTTGGTCTTGGCGAACTCGACTGTCAGGTTGCTATTATCAAGAATGCAAGAAGCAGTAAAATGGGAAGAAAGGATATTATCAAGATTGAGGGCGGACTTGACCTTGTTGATTTAGATGTATTAGGATTTATCGATCATAATATCACTGTTAATATTATTAAAGACGGACAGATAGTAGATAAGAAATCACTTTCATTACCAAAGCAGATTACTAATGTTATCAAATGTAAGAATCCTAGATGTATTACTTCTATTGAACAGGGTCTTGACCATGTATTTGTTCTTTCTGACCCTGTTAAGCAGGTATACAGATGTAAATACTGTGAAGAGAAATATACTGGTAAATAATATCCCCCAATACAACATTCGTACAGCTTTATTATATAAGCTTGAAGTTCTAATGTAATCTCCTGATTATATAGTAAAAAGGGGATGTGAAAAAACTCGATTGAGTTTTT
>UMDD01051680.1_pt1 | contig 57728 bp, 48 predicted proteins | sample 1964401 | NCBI WGS metagenome assembly UMDD01 (sample SAMEA4835985, study PRJEB28245) | human gut metagenome | biome: gut microbiome; material: fecal sample | place: Denmark | collected 2008
ATAAAAACTGTGTTCATCAGGTCGCGCGCCCCTGATTTACACAGTTTATTTTACACTCTCAAAAAGCAATAGAGATTCTATCTTGAATTCCTACTGCTTTTTTACTATCACTATATTTTAATGTTGGATACCAAAGTCAGGTACCATATTTGCCACATTATGTCAAATTTTTACACGGTAAAAAGCTATGATATTTTATATAAATTTCATAGCTTTTTTGTGGAATATTGAAATTAAGAAAGAGTGTAGAAACCTACACTTGCATGCCATGTGATTTTCTACCACTCTTTCTTTCGTGTCAATACCTCTTTTAAATTTATTCTACTGTTTGTCCATTTAACACTGCTTTAATTGCTGCAATATTTTCAGACACACTACTATCATCAGGAATCATATAATATAATTTAGTATTAGGCATATAAGCTCCACCTGTTTGCATTACACCTTTACCTTCAAATTGTTTTTGTGTAAATGTCCAAGAAGCCATGTCATTTACTTGCATTTGAATCAAATCAGTAATGTTATCTGATGACATATTTGTTTCAAAACATCCAGCAATCGAATTTAAAACACCTGTATAATTTGTAATAATAGCTGGTGACATCATTTTTTTCAACATAGCCATTAATACATCTTGTTGATGTTTAACACGCATATTGTCTCCTCCACCAAAGGCATATCTTTCTCTAGCAAAAGCTAATGCTTCTTTCCCATTGATATGTTTTGATACACCTTCTTTAAACGATACCTTTGTATCTGATGTAGTTGTAAAAGTCTTATCAGAAACTAAATCAATTCCACCTAAAGCATCAACCATAGTAATTAATGAAGTAAAGTTAACACGTGCATAATAGTTAATATCAATACCTAAGAAATTATCCATTGTTTTAACTGTATTTTCAGGTCCAGCTAATCCTGAGTGCGTTAATTTATCTTTTTTACCTTTATTAGCTAATGTAACATAGTAATCTCTAGGAATTGATGACATTAAGATTTGTTTTGTTTTAGGATTTACTGTTACGATCATATTAACATCTGATCTTGAAACAGTAGATACTTTACCATATGTATCAATACCTGAAATATAGATTGTAAATGGTTTTGATGTTACATCTACATCTTTAGCAAAGCTTTTTACTTCTGTATCAACTTCATAACTCCAAATTTCTTTTGTTTCATTTGCAAAGTTTTCATGTGTTTCTTCAAACATACCGTTATATGCTGTATTTACTAAGATGGCATGCACGGTATTGTTATAAAGATCATCAGCAAGTTTAGAATAATCATCATTTGTTTCATCATATGAAATACTAGATTGTTCTTGTTTTGCTTTTGCAATGATTTGATTCATATCTTTTTTATCATCATATTGTAAGTTATATTCGATAGATTCATTTTTGATATCTGATAAACTATCAATTTTACTATCTTTTAATACTAAAATAGCATAATGCACTGTTTTTGTATCAGCACCAGAAATTTTATTTAATGTAGAACTTCCTTTAGCTACATAAACAGAACCAATTAATAAAACAATACTTAATGCTAATGAAATAATCTTTCCAATAGACTGTCTTGCATTGACTGCATGTTTTCCTTTTGCTGGTTTCATAAAGAAATACATGAGTAATGCAAGTACAGCTAATACTGCAACTAAAATAATCATGTATTTAGTTGGGACTACTCCCAACTTAAATAATAAGAATAACAAAGCTACTGAAGATAAAACTTGAATAGTTAAAACTACAGGCCATGATATTATCTTTTTTAATACTTTCATATCTATTTCCCTCATTTCTTCTTTCAAAGAATAGCACATTTGATATGACATTTCAATTTTTTACAAAATATTATCTAATAATTTATAAATTTTAAAAATTATCATTTTGAAAAATGAGTATCAATATAAATAAGAAAATTTAATGCCCTTATAATTACTTTCAATGAATAAAATAAATATATTGTCTTTTGCTATTAACTCTAAATTTAGTATGTAGTAATAACCTTTTAGATTTTAGAAAATAAAAGTGCTCTACTCATATTAAAATTATTTTATACATATATAAAATTTTCAAATTCTTTCAATTCATCAAGTGGATTTTTTGAGGTATCAATTCTCATAGTTTCTTTCAACCAATCTGCCTTATCATAGCCTGTTCCTGTCAATTCAAATATCTCACCTTTATAACCTACAGGTTTTACCCATTTCCACTCTATAAGTCTATCTAATGCTTCTACCCATCTTGCCGATTCTCTTTTTGAATTATCAGCCATAAATTGCTTACCCGATGTAAAAATCTGCGTAGGTGAACTAGTTGTTCGTATCTTTATGATTCGACCATCTCCATCAGCAGCATACACTAACAATAAAGCTGAATCTGGAGGAATGTATCCAACGTTGTCTTGACCCACAATAGGTTTGTCAACCTCTTTATTTCTAATAATTGACATATCATTTTCATCTTGAAATAATTTTTCAATATCTTCTTCCGTTACTGTAGGAATTTTTTCAAAAGTTAGCTGATTATTTTCTAAATCAGTAAGTCTGCTACCAAATTGAGAAAGCATTTCTTTCATATCTTCTAAATTTTTATTTTTATATTCTTTGAATTCATCATTCTCCTTGTTACGTCCACCTATTTCTTCATTAATTATATCCATTACATCTCGATATCGAACCCAACCAGCATTTTCATCAACATACTCAAGAGCATTTTTAAATGTTGCTGATGCCTTATACTTCAAATCATTTAAATCTTTAAAAAAATCAACAGTGTTCCCATCATGTGTAACCTTTTCTCTAAAATCTTCAAGTTTCTTCATTTTATCAAATTTATCTTTTCCAGTATCCTTCTTACTTTCAATAATAGACAAAGGATCCTTAATTAACACAAGTACTGGTAATTTCTTGTTTTTTGCATAATTATATTCCTTTTCTGTATAACTGATACCTGTTTCTTCTTCAATAGTTCCATACCTTCCACCAATAATAAGTAAATATAAATCACACTCATCTATCATTTTTGTTATAACATTCCATTGGCTTGTAGGAGCAGCATGAAATTGTTCCATTCCTACCGGAATAAAATTACTTTCCAGTGCCACACCTACCAAGGCTTGTCTTTCATCTATAAGATCTTCATAAGTAGAACTTATAAAAATAGAAAATTTTCGTTTATTCGCCATATTAATTTCCTCCTTGTATATTTATTTTTTATTATTATTTTTTTATTTACTTCAAAAAATTCCGTTCTTTATTTTAAATCTTTTGTAAATTCTAACTGCATTTTTATGCATGATTTTCTAAACCAAAAATAATAAATTGAATAGATTACCCTATCATCAAAATAAACATGAAATTATAATTCCATATAAACATAATAATTATTGAAAATATGTAAAATAGCTGTAAAAATTACGTTCAAATTATTATTCAAAATAATCATAAATAACCTCCAACATCTAGTTTGTACAAAAATACATTAGTATTAATATTCTTATACCTAAGATTAAACTTTTGAAATTCATTTTTGCATAATTTATATATAACTAAATTCTTTTATATATGTAGGTAACTTATTTAAAATTTCCTGTATTTTTTCTTTTTCCTCTTCATCCAATTTATGATACATACTTAATATAAACTTATATTTATTTATTTCTTCAAAACTTAGCGTGCACATTTCTAAAAGGTCATTAACCTTTTGATCAGTAAGTTCACAATCTAAAATGTTTGGTGTATTGTCTGAATAGTAACTTTTCATATAAAAAGATCCATATCGAACAGTTTGCATTATAAAATGCCTTTTGAAGTCCATAATATCGTTTTTTTGAGAAATATCCTTATTTTCTCCTTTAAAACTTCTTAATTTAATTTCTATAAAATTTCTTAAGAATTTTAATAATAATTCTGATTTTGCATCTATTTCATATATCTCGTTTACTTTTTTTAAATATTTTTCATTTGATAAAATTATTCTAAAAATTTTATCATTTATAAACCTTTGTTTACTTTTCCTTATAAAATATGTTTTATATTTTACTAAATATTCAATATATAAGTTTTTATACTTTATATCATCAATAACCTGCATTCCAAGAGTTAAAATAGTTAACGCTTTTTTATCTTCATAATTATTATTTTTACTGTTTTCAATTTCTTCTTTTGCTTTACTAAATAAATAGTCAACTAATTTTTGATACTTATACTCATCCTTTTGTTTTAAGGATGCAAGTACTAATTCAAAAATTTCCGAATCCACATCAAATTGTTTCATTGTATTATATATTTTTTCTATTTCATTTAGCCTTAAAAAGATATACTGTGAATAAAAATATTCAAAAAATGATCTATGAAAAAATTTATATTTATTTTCTCCTGATGAAGGAACAAATAGCTCTGTTCTATCAGAACAAAAAACTAAAAATTGTTCAACCGCTCTTTCTGTCTCTACTTCAGAATTGTATTTTCCTAAATAAATTTTAAAAAACTTAGTCATAATTTCATTTTTATCAATGTCTTTATTATTTGGATAGCACATTTGTGCAAGTTCAATAAATGTATTATCTTTCATAAGATAAGAAATTAAATTCCAATCATATTTATGTTGGCTCTTATCTTTTTCTCTCTTATATGTAATAATTTCAAAACATTTTTGATACAAATCTAATTTAGTTTCCGGCAATTCTCGTTCTGCCTTAAATATGTTTAGAAGCAATGATAAAACCAAAAAGCTATTTAAAAAATTCTTTTTAATCAATTCATTTGCTTGATCTAAAAAAATATTTTTATCATTTCTATCAAATTTTCCTAAATCTATAATATTATTCACATAACATTCTATTTGTCTTTTATCAAGTGGTAATATTTCATAAACAATATGATTATTTTGTGGTATAAACCCTCTACTTCTAGATGTAATGCAAATTTTATTATTAGGATTTTTACTTTCAAAATAATTTACAATCTTTTGATGTAACTTATTTCTTTTATTTTGTTCAACCTCATCTAATGCATCTAAAAGTATTAGACATCTTCCCATATTCAAATAATACTCTATCATTTCTTTTGATAAATTTTTTTCATCCATTAACGTTTCATTTATCATACTACTTTGCAAAAAATTAAGCACTGACTCAGGATGACCATCTATAAATTTGTATGATTTTAAATCTCCTATAATAATCAAATAATCTTTACAATTTAAAAAATTAGCATTTTCATAATCGTTTATAAGTTTTGTTAAAAAAAGAGACTTTCCATACCCAGGACCACCTATTACATATACAAAACTACTATAATCAAAAATATGTTTCCAGTCATCATTTCTTCGTCCAAATGAACGCCAATGACTTTTATTATAGAAAAATTTTTTCTTTTCATCAGACATGTCTAAATTATATGAAGTATCTAATGTAGGAGGAACATAAAACAATGAAAAGTCTAACGTATCTAAAAGATAAACATGTGATTTCTTCTTATTTTTTCTTAATATTTTATGATATTCATTTAAATTTTCTTGATAATCAATTTTTTGTGGTACCACCGCAAGATTAGTTAGCTTATTTATACTATTTTCTAATTCTTGGATATGAAAGATAATTGACTCTTGACAATTATATATTGTTCTACTCAGTAAATAACTATGAATCTTTCCGTCAAAACTTAGTTTATTATATAAATAAACATTAACAAAATCAAAATAATCATTGAAAAAGTTAATAACCATCTCTTTATCCGGCAATTCATCTGCATTTTGTTGATATTCGTTTATTAATTCATTATATAAGCATTCAATTATTTTATTTTCTGTATTAGCTGAATCGTAACGTATCCCGTTATTATTTAATAACTTACCTGTAGTAGAAAATAAAATGAAATTTTCAACTATATCCTTAATACACGGATTTTTAAATAAACTATTAAATTCCTTTGAATCATACAATACATCATAGCTTTCCTTAAATTTTTGATTAAATTCTTTTGTGATTTTCTCTAAGTTTATTCTTTTATCACTCGATCTTCCAAAGAGGTATTTGGAAACATCATAAATAATCGCTGCTAATATATTTATTCCAACATTTTGAATCATTTCCATAACTTTATTACTCCTTATATAATCTTTTTCTTATTTAATCAAAATATTTTATAACACTATGTTAAATTCTCTATATTTTCTCCTGTCATACGTTCCTCCATTTTTACAATATTCTAATATCAAATATATATGTACCTATTGCTCTATCGATATTACCGCTTACATCTATATTTTATAAAATATACGCCCTCCCGTATACACTATGTTTAATAGCAATTTATAAAATAAAATTACTTTATAATTAAAATTATACATATTCCATCATTTACAATCTATAGGTGTTTACCGAGTGGTCATATATTGGACATAAATAATCATTTTTATTAAATTATAGATATTTGAAAATAATAAAAAAACTTTAGTTCTACCTCATTTTAATAAAAGGTCTGTACTAAAGCTTTTTATATTTTTCTTTAATAGAATTTTTCCATTCAGTATCTATTAAATATAATATATTTTATAACATATGTTTTTACAAATAGTTATTTATCTTTAAAAACAATTTATAATTCAACTTCATCACTTTCTTTTTATTCTTCCGTATTAAACCTTTCTTTATCTAAAGATAGTATAATATCTTTCAATGATTTTTTTAACCATCTAATATTGCATTTTTTAGTAATACCATAATTTCCATTTTCATCAAGGCTTTTATATAACAAATAAAGATTTTCATAGTCATCCATATATAGTTCATCAATATTACTATACTTATACATTTTGCATAAAGCTATTCTAAATAAATCAATATTTTTCGAATTTGATCTATTAATTATATTTATTAACTTATCAATATCAATTTTATTAATAAATTCTATATCTTCTACAGCGTCATTTTCATATTTTAATACATAATCATAAAATTCCTTTCCCCATGTCAATTCATTGCATAGCATACAATTAAGATGAAAATCTTTTTCTTCCATTTGATTCTTCTTTATCAATTGATTAAGATATTCAATTTTTTCTTCATACTCTCTTTCATTGTCATTTTCACTTTTTGAAAAAAAGCGATTTTTTAATAACTTAGTCCACTTTAAATCGATGATATTCTTTTTCATAATATTTATTGATTCATCAATATAATCTTTTTTGAATCCTATGCTTGAAAGATCAAAATAATATTTTAATATTCGTGGATACATAGAACATATGTATTGTTCATTCTTTAAATTTTCATACATTTTTTCTAAATGTTTTTCAACTTCTTTATCTTCCATCAAATACCAATTTTCTAATACATTAATAGGATCATTCTTGTATTCTTCTCGCTCTTTTTCATATGCAATGTATTGAGAAACTACTTCATTTACTTCTTTTTTATTAATTTTCCCATATTTAACAAATTCGTCAATAAACTTGAATCCTAAAACAGACTCTCCATTATTATCAAATATAGATATTTTTCCATTCAACGTAGTTCCCCAGGAAAGTAATTTATAGCCAGATTTGACCATAATACATACATAATATGTGTAATCTAGAATTTCTTCTAGTATATCCATATGATTAGAAAAATGACTTTTCAACTCCGAATACTTCGAAATGAAAAACAAAAATGTTCGCAAATTATAATGATTATACTGCCATGAAATTCTCTCAAAAGCATCGATTTTCTTTAGCAATAATTCTTTTATTTTTTCATCATCAACATATTTATTTATTAATTCTACCAATTTATTACAAAAATTAGGTTTATATTTTATTGTCTCTCCAACTACTTTTTCTTTAATGCGTTCATATGACTGATTTCGTTTAAATAATTTACCAACCCTTTCATTTAATTCACTTATTGTTATAGAATTATTTTTTTCATTTCCATTATTCTCACCAAGAAAGTCGATATTTTTTTGTAAACACACTAAAAACTCTAACGGATTATTATCTAAATGTGTTGCTGTATTTATTTCCTGTTCATTTGCGATAAGTAGCACCTTTACACTATCATGTTCAACAAAATTATTTATATAACCTAATACATCAATTATATTACAGCTACATCTTTCTAAATCATCAAATATCATAATTGTATTTTTAAATAAAAGTCCATCCCACATAGTCTCTGTTATTTTTTCAAAATCAATTCCTTTACTTTCTTTAAATACATCAGCTACCACTTTCGCACCTGATCCAATCCATTTTTTAATAGCGCTATCTTTTTTTGATATTACTTGGTGACGTAACTCAACATATAACAATCTCGATATTTCTTCACACGATTCGATGCCATACAAGGAAACATAAAGAATTTTATTTTTTGGATCACTCTCTTTTTTATTTTTTTCAATTAATGGTATAAGATCATTTTTTACAAAAAAAGTCTTTCCTGTTCCCCACGATCCATCAATCATCAAAGCATAATTATAGGTATGATTATCTAAATATTTTATTACAACTTCTTCTATTTGTTTTTCATCTAAATATATTTCCTTCATTAATTCATCTTCCTATTTCTATAAATTGATTTTATTATTTCTTAATTGTTTTCATAGATTGTATTTTCTATTTACTTTGATATACATATATAAATTATACATATTCTATTAATTACAATCTATAGATGATTACTGAACGGTCATATATTGAACATAAGCAGTTATGTTTTATTAAATTTTTGATACCTTTATACTTTTAATAATTTAACTGTTTGTTTTATTTCTTAATTGCTACAATATGTGAAATTGTTTTCTAATACTTATATTTTTAAGATTAAAAACACCCTTTAAATCTGATTATCCTAATAAACGCAGTATCTACAAGCATATTCAAGAGTATATAAATCGTGATTTTACTATGAATTTACTGTTAATGAATGAGCCTTGATAAGTCTTATTTCCCAGATGTACAAAAATATAGTATGGCACATCAGTAAAAATTGAATACTTATATAGAGAACGTACACTTTAGGTGTTCCTTTTCTATTTCCAGTCGTTTAGAAATAGACAGCCTTTTTCATGCCCAAAAATCGAAAAGAGAAAATATAAATAAGCTAGTAAAGCGATTGCTAACAGGAACGCCTGCTTTTGCAACTATCCTCACAGCACCACCAAAGAAATAAGCCTATAAATTGGCTTTCCATTGTACAGATCAAATGTACTTGATATAATGTACTGAGTACCCAATCATAATATGTGGGTTAAATTTTTATTAGATACAATTTAGCCTATGATATGACTATTTAGAAACGTGAGTAGAACTATCATATTCTTAATGTATAAGGGGGGGGTAATGAAACATGTCGAAAAAAGTATACAAAGATATTTTTAGTTATGAATTAGAATCAGAAAATGGAAGACTTTCGGAGTTACCTGTTGGAACTACTATGATTTTAGAGTCGCTTCCAGGTATAGATGATGAAGTATGGCCAGATGCATATATTGATAGGATTGAAGAAAATATATGGATATTAACAGATGTTACACGGAAATGTATGGAAGAATCTGATATACCACAATCTGTTTATGAACAAATGAGTTTAGAAATGAATTCTAGTGAAGATTATGAAATTGAAATTCAAAATTCAAACTATAGAATAATAATACGTAAAGATGAAGAGTTTAAGATTCTATCAGTATTATGGAATAAGGTAAGAGAAGATTTCTTTGAATATTTTTCTGCAGTCACAGGCAAAAATTTAGTTAAAAAAACAAAAAAAAGAATTAGTCAAATCTTACCTGTCTATGAAAGGGCTAAAAACGTTATTATCCTCGAACTAGAGAGTTTTTCTAAGGAAATTGAAAGTAGCCAATGCGGAATTATTGACATTTGTGGACGAGTGAAAAATATAGATAGTATAGAAGAAAAAGTCTATAGAAAAGGCATCTTGAGTAGTCAAATATATGAAAGATTTGATGATATTGCAGGTGTAAGAGTAGTCTGTGAGTATATTTCAGATGTTTATTACTTATTGGGTTATATAAAAGAAAATCCGCTTATCCGAGTTATAGAAATTGATGACAAGATTGAAAAAACTACACAGGAGGGGTATAGAGGTATTCATGTCATTGTAGAAGTAGATGTATATTATAGCAAACAGCTTTATAGAGATGTGAAAGTTGAGATTCAATTACGTACATCATTTCAAAATGGTTGGGCAATGAAGACACATGAACTTACTTATAAACAAAAAAGTGATTTATCAAAAGAAATATCGAATCAAATGAAAATATTAAGTGATTCGTTATATGAGGCAGATTCAAAAGCACAGAAACTTCGCAATATGATAATTGAGAATAAAGAAGAGTAAAGGATCATTAATTATTTATGTTTATTAAGCAGTTGGTCTATAAGCTTGACTGTTTTTCTTATTTTCAAAGAAAGGAGCTTTTATAAAAGTAAGAAATATTACGATATTATAAAGCTCCTCAAATGAGGAACTTTTATTAATCATATCTATGTCTATATTCTTCCATCATGCCTTTAAAGATTTCACCATTAGTAGGAGGTGTAAAGGTAACCGCATTAGCACCTGCTTGGATCACTTCTCTTACTGTTTCTTCCGTTGGTCCTCCTGTAGCTATAATTGGAAAATCAGGACTGATGTCTCTTAATTTTTTAACAATCTTTACAGTATCTTTTCCTCCAGAAACGTTAATGATATTAGCTCCTGTATGTAACATTCTTTGTTCTAAATCTTCATTTAAAGAAACAATCGTTAAAACAACTGGAATATCAATATCTTGTGCGAGGTTTTGAACGAATTTTGTGGTCGTTGGAGCATTTAAAACCACGGCTGTAGCACCATGAAGTTCAGCATCTAAAGCAATCGATTCTACTCGTTTACCTGCTGTTGTTCCGCCACCAACACCCACAAAGACAGGTCTTTGTGCGACTGAAATAATTGCTTGAGTAATTTGAATAGTTGGTGTAAAAGGATAAACAGCAATAACAGCATCAGCATTACAGTTGGCAATAACTGCCACATCTGTAGAAAACACCAATGATTTGATACGTTTTCCATTGATTAAAACACCTGTTGCTTCACGATAAACTTCTGGTACTAAAATAGTATGGCTTCTAAGTTGTGTATTTATTTTAGGTATTCCTTTATTCATAATAACCTCCTATCCATGTCTTTGAATATAATGATAGGTTGCTCCTATAAGATTTGCATCGTTGCCAAACTTACATACTTTAATGTTTGGTCTTACATGAGCGTGTGTTAGTTGACCAAAGATGATATCTAATTGTTCATTGACTTTATCTAATAGTTCTTCTCTTGTTGAAATAGCTCCTCCAATAACGATCATACTTGGATCATAAGCGTATTGTAAGTTATAAATCCCCATAGCAAGTGTACGATAATATTCATCAACATATTTTTTATACACTTCATTAACACTAGCATGATCAAAGATTTCTTTTCCATCTAGATCATGATAATCTTTTCCTAATTCTTTTGCTACTCTTTTAGTAACAGCTACGGTAGAACCATCATCAGACCATGTATAATATTTTCCTTCACTTGGTTCATAGCGCATGATCATATAACCAAATTCACCACCATGTAAAGCATTTCCATGATGAACATGTTTATCTTTAATAACAGCACCACCAATTCCTGTACCACTAACAATAAAGCAACAATCGTTTTCTTCTTTAGCAACCCCTTTCCACACTTCTGCTAAGGCTGCACAGTTAGCATCATTTTCCAATTCTACAGGTTTATGAAAACGATTTTGTAAGTCTTCTTTGATATTTGGCCCATGGATATAATTAATTGCACTTGAACCATAAATAATGCCCTCATCACTATCAACTGCTCCTGGCATTGATAAAGCAATTCCTTCTACGTTTGAATAATTATGAACGACTTTTTCCATTTCAAGATACATTTGATCCAATGTATCTGGTGTTTTAAATTTACTTGCTGAAGAAACTTCCCCTTCTTCATTACATAATGCATATTTTACAGATGTTCCCCCAACATCAAAAGCTAAATATTCTTTCATACACTTCTCCTTTCACTCTTTTTCTATTATAATATATTTTTTTGAACAATTCATTAACATCCATATTTTTCAATGTATTTATCACATGTTTTTTCTAATAAAGAGAAATCTACGGTTGCATATTGGATATAACTATAAGAAGAATTTCTACTTTTAAGTTTATAAACAACTTGTACTCTTTTTGAAATATCTTCTTGATTCTTCTTACTTCTTAAAACACGTACTTGATCAATAAATAATTCTTTATACTTTTGATCTTTTTCTAAAAAAATATTAAATTCATAATAAGATCCTTTTGATACAAGTATCATATTATTAAATAAAAGTTTTCCTAAATAAGATTCAACACTTGGATATCCATTAAAAATCCTTTTAATTGTAGGAACTCTTGTAAACTGTACTTTCTAGATACCATGATCATCATAATAATCTCTAAAATCAGGGGATGATAAGGGTACAAAATACTGATAACCATTTAGTTTAACTTTTATTGCTATAAACTTTCTTTGATGTTTATCCACATTATGTGTTAATACTTTTAAATCTATCTTATGAAGATAATCCATATAATCTCAATCAATTTCATACAATTTCATAAATTTTCTCCTTTAAATAAAAAATACGAAGATTTTACTCTTCGTATCCTTTTTAGCTCTCACTATTTGGTAGAGAATCACCTGATTTTTTAGCTCCCACTGTTTGGTAGGGAATCACCTGATTGTTGAAGATAAACTTCTCCACTACAATAATATCAAGTTTTGTTTCAAAAAACAATAAATCTAGAAAGATTCATCATCTTACTCGTAGCTTTGTTTCAAATCATCTGACGTAAAACTATTTTCTTCATCATTTGGTAAATTCCAAGTAACAACTGTTTTATTGGTATGGCAATTAATGACTTGCCATTTTATATGCCAATCTTTTCCATTTAATAAAATAGAATTTAAACTTGTAAAATTAATACTTACTGCTAACAATTGTTGATAAGTATCTTCTAGTATGTTTTCATCAAAATATAATTGAATAGATGAATAATCCTCTTTAATTTTATATTTATAAAGCTTGTTGCTTTTAATGAATTTCTTCATAGCAGTATCGATGATTTTTTTATTATCTTTAATATACTTTTCTATTTGTGAATCTGTAGAAATTAAGATCACATCTTTATTTTTCTTATAGGCTTTAGAACAGTAATTTTTATCTTTATTATATGTTTTAACCATTTTATTTAAATCTTTTTCACTCGTTTGTCCACAAAGAAGTGAAAAAGAATAAGGAATGACTACTTTTCTTGTATTCCCTTTGATCTTTGAAGTATTGTTGCAACCACAAAGTGATAAAACACAAACAACAACAAATATAAAATGATATAATTTTCTTTTCATCATAACCTCCTTTTTCTATTATATACTTTAGAATCTTCATTTTAAAAATGTATTGAGTTTATCTAAAAATGATTGTTTTTTATTTTATGGCCATTTCCGACCATAAAAAAAGCCATAAAATAAATATGGTTGAATTTATGGACTTTTTCGGTATAATTATTATATAATTGGTCATATTATAAAGAGGTGAATAAAATATATGAAAGAAACAAATATTTTAGAATTCAAAGAAGAAATTTCAAAGTCCTTTTTAAAAACAGTAAGTGCTTTTTCAAATTACAATGGTGGAACAATCCTATTTGGTATTGATGATGATGGAAAAATCAAAGGTATAGAAAATCCTAACAAACGTTGTCTTGATATAGAAAATAGAATTAATGATAATATCTTTCCACAACCAAATTATCGTTTAGAAGTAGATGATTTTAATAAAACAATATCACTTATTGTAAACCCTGGAGAAAATAAACCTTATCTATATAACTCTAAGGCATTTAAAAGAAATGATACTTCAACAATCGAAGTAGATTCTTTTGAATTAACTCGTCTTATTTTAGAAGGAAAAAAAATAAATTATGAAGACTTACCAACAAGTAATATTCGTTTAGATTTTAAGTATCTTGAACAAAAATTGAAAGAAGCTATTTCTATTAATACATTTAATAAAGATACATTAAAAACGCTTAATTTATTTAATAATAATCATTTTAATAATGCTGCTGAGCTTCTATCTGATAACAATTCCTTTCCAGGAATTGATATTGCGATATTTGGAAAAAGCATAAATATTATAAAAAAGAGACTTCTTCTAGAAAATATGTCTATTTTAAAAATGTATGATTTAGCAATTCAAACATATATCGATTATTATCAATATGAAGAAATTGATGGAAGTTATAGAAAAAAAATAGAACTTATTCCCGAAGAAGCTTTTCGTGAATCTATCGCTAATGCTCTCATTCATAGGGCATGGGATTTGAACGCAAAAATAAGAATTTCTATGTTTGAAGATCGAATTGAAATTGTATCACCTGGTGGTCTTATAAATGGAATCACAAAAGATGAATATATCTCTGGTATGATTTCTTCTTTAAGAAATCCAATTATCAGTAATGTATTTTTCCGTTTAGGTATTGTCGAAATCTTTGGAACTGGAATTCTTAGAATTATACATTCTTACAATGAAAGTATTAACAAACCTATTTTTAATACAAGTACTAATACAATTCAAATCACTTTACCTGTTACTCGTTCAAAATCAGATTTAAAAACAGACAATGAAATCATTTATAATCTATTTAAACAATATAATGAACTATCAATTAGTGAAATTCTATCATTAGTACCTTATAGTCGTTCAAAAGTAAAAGATATTTTAAATAAATTAAAAGAAGAAAATATTATAAGAAAAACAGGCCGTGGACGAGGTACAAAATATCATCTATAAAAAACAAGTCAGTTTAAAATGAACTGGCTTGTTTTTCTTATCCTTTTCTTGCTTGTTTCATACGTGTTTTACAGTCATACATATTTTTATCTGCTTGATTTAATAATACTTTTAAATTTGCTTCTTGATAGCTTGTAGAAAGATCATAACCATAAGCAAAATCAAGGTGTATTTGTTTGCTGAATTCATTATAACGTTTTGCTTCATTTTGAACACTAGTAATAATTTCTTCTACCTCATCCTTTGTTACATTTGTAAGTAAAGCAATGAATTCATCACCACCATATCTTCCTACAAAATGCTTATCTGGTATAGAAGTTCTAATAATATCAGCAAAGTTCATAATGAGCGTATCTCCTGCAACATGCCCTAACGAATCATTGACTTCTTTTAAATCATTTAAATCAAATACAATCATTGCAGATGGTTGATCAAAATGATTGTATTCACCAACTAATTCTTCAACACGGCTTCTATTTGGAAGTCCTGTATGTAAATCAATATAAGCAAGTTTATTTAATTCTTTATTCCTTTTCATCAAGACAATAGCTAAAATCGTTTCTCTAATAATGACACAAACAATAAGAGTACTTGTGACAATAAGACCTTTTTCAATGGAATTAAGTTGTGAAGCACAATGTTGAGAATAATTTTCAGCTGCTGTTACTGTTTCATCAGCAAGATAAAAATAGTCTTCACTCATATTAATAATATTGGTATTTTCATAACCATTTTCTCTTACTTTTTGAATTTCTTCTTTTAATGAAACCCATGCCTTATTAAGTTTTGCTAATTTATTTTGATATTTTTGATCATCTATTTTTGTAAGTTGATACTTCCCACCGCCATGCATCAACCCATCAAAAATATCATCTAAATAACGAATTAAGCTATTATTCGCATTTCCTGATATTTCTAATTTTATTTCACGTTGTGTTGCTCCACGTATAATCCCTGCATAATTAATAACTCTTGCATTTCCTTGTATTTTATTAACATCAATCATCATAAAAATCGTTAGAACGATTAAAACAATCATCAAGAGCCCTTGAATAAATCTTTCAATCATTCTATTTCTATTTTTTCTTTGTTCCGCTTTCATTTGGTTTCATCTCTTTTCCGATACAAATATATCAAAAAAAAAGATGAAATAGCAAAAACTCTATGAAAGGCCCTTAACTTTCATAGAGTTTGGGAAGAAGATATAAAAAATATCTAAAAGTTACAATATGGTTAACCCACGTCTATACTATATAAAAAACAAACCAAAATAAAAGCAAATATAATCAAATGGAAAACAAGATATAGAAATTATAATGAATTAGCTAAAAAATATAATTGTAAAATGGTACAAATGCCGCTTACTTGGCTATGGACAAAGGGTGTTTCTTCACCAATTTCGTTGCTATTAAAATGAAATATATTGATGTTGCATAGATGCTTTCAATATCAAACTTTCAAATGATGATATTACTTACCTTGAAGAAATGTATGTTCCTCATCCAATTATTGATGCAATTAACAAAAATCTTCCACAAAGTATTGTTCTTTTAAATAAAAAATAACTATATTAATAAAATAGTAGAAGAACAATTATTTTTCTTTCATTACCTACTGGATCAAAACAACATATTTTCTTGTACTGTCTAATATTTATCTTCCATAAAATTCTTTTGGACAATCTGTTTTAAATTCATATTTTTTCTTTGTTTTAGGATGAACAAAACCAAAAGCATGGGCATGTAAACCTAAACGTCTTATTGGATTCGATGTTGCTCCATATTTTTTATCGCCAACAATTGGATGATTAATATTAGAAAGTTGAACTCTAATTTGATTTTTTCTACCTGTATCTAAATTAATTTCCAAAAGTGTTTGATTCTTCATTTCTTTAATGACTTTATAGTGTGTAATCGCCAGTTTTCCTTTTTCTTTGTTCGAAATATAGACTTGTTGCGTTTTGCTTTCAGCTAGATAATTTTTTAAAGTTCCTTGTTTTTTTAGTCCTTTTCCTTCTACTAAAGCCATATAGCCTCTTAAATATACAATTTTATTCCAATCTTTTTGTAAAAGATCCCTTATTTTTTCATTTTTACAAAACATTAATACTCCTGATGTTTCTCGATCAAGTCGATGAACGATAAATACTTTTTGATTTTTGTTTTGTTTTTTTAAATATTCACTTACATAATGATAAGCTGTCTTTTCTTTTTCTTTTCCATCTGACATGCTTAACAAACCCGATGGTTTATTAATAACGACAAAATCTTGATCTTCATAAAGAATTTCAAGAAGCGAATTATTTTCTTTTTTTATTTCTACAAGATCATCTTCTTTTAATAAATGATCAAATTGGCTAACTTGTTTACCATTAACATATACTTCTTTATATTTTAATAGATTTTTAACATTCTTACGATTATACGATAATGATAAAAAATCAATTAATTTCATTTCTTTTTTTACTTTCATTTTTTTCTCCTAAAAAAATGCAAAGAAAACTTTGCATTTTACATTCTTATGATTAATTGTGAATTGAATAAAACCAAAACTGATTCTAAAATATAGATTATACAAGCAACCCACCAAGGCATGAGACCTAAAACACCTAATAAAACAACCAATAAACTAATTAAAATACCAATAAATGTATTTTGAATATTTACTGCTTTTTGTTTACGAGCAATTTTTAATAAATCAATAATTGTATCAAAGTTAGAATCCGTTAACATAATATCACTATTCTTTGTCACATTTTCGTTATGAACACCACCACGTGAAATCGCTACAGAAGCTTTTTGAAGTAAAGCAATATCCTTATCACAATCACCAATATAAGCAACTGGTCCCGCTACAAGAGCCTTATCCATAACTTCTAATTTTTGTTCAACAGAATAATTGTTGTAGATTGTATATTCATCATTTTCTAAATCTACTGGTCCATCATTAAAAATGACCAATGATTTATGCAATCCTTTGATTTTTTCAAATAAATCCATTTCATCTTCTGTTGTTTCAATCCCATCAAAACGATCATAAATAATTGTTGTACATGTATTTAAATCATCTAATCCACTATTTTCTTTGATTGCAATCTTTTTAGAAAAGGCTTTGGCAACACCCGCAAGCAAAGTAAATGATGCTCCTTGTACATAAGCAAAACTACCCGATACAGTCAACATAATAATTCCTAAATACATATATTTTAAATTATCATGCAAATTTAAAATTGGTAAAATCACACAACAAATCAAACCGACAATAATTAAAGCCTTTGTATAAATATCAGAAACTTTATTAATAATTTTTTCTGTACTTGAAGAAGATATTGGAGCATTTGTCGCAATATCAACAATTTTTGACATCGCTGAAACATCATATAAAGCTGTTGTTTTTATATGAAGATACCCTTCTGTAACGACAGTTCCACTGAATACTTCGTTACCAACTTTAGATGTTTGATATACATCACTTCCATCGATTGCATAAACATCTAATTTTGCTTTCCCTTTGATAATCTTTCCACCTAAAGGAATTGTTTCTCCTTCTTTAACAACAAGAACATCTCCAATATCAAATTCTGTTAAAGGAACCATTTCTTCATTTTCTTTAACTAAGCGTCTTCCTAAATTTTGATGAGAAACGAGCTCATCTAGTTTTTGCATTGACCATTGTGTTACCTGCATAATCAATTGTTTACCAAATTGATAAAGAACAGAGACAACAAGTGCCTCTATAAAAGCGCCATAAACCCATCCACCTAAACAGGCAAGTAAAAAGATTGCATTTTCACTTAAGTAATTCTTTAATTGTAAATCTCTTTTGGCATCTTGTAATACTTTTTCATTACATATAACTAAAGCAATAAACCAACCTACATAAGTTAAAAATGTTGTATCTCCAAAAGTAACGAGTCCTAAGGCAACACCTACACAAAACAAGGCAATGCGTGCATATTTTTGAAAATATTTTTCATTAAATAAATCTTGTGACTTAAATGGTTTTTTCCATTGTTCTACTTGAATATTTGGATTGACATTTTCAACAATACGCTTAATACGATTTAAAGCGTAAGCAGAAGATGTCAGTGTCAACATCTTATTTTGAAAATCAAGTTGTACATTTTCAAAAACACTGTATTTAGAAAGAATATCTTTGATTTCATTTGCTTCTTCTTCACTTTCTAAATTAGTAAACATAAATATTTTTTCAACTTTATTTTGATTAGAAATATATTCCCTTTTTTTTCGATTGACCATTTCTTTTAAAATATAATCCATATTTGATTCATCTAAATAGTTTTGAATATTATCAGGTCTTGCGCAATTAAAAGAAATCGAATCCTTATTTATTTTAATACGTGAAACCTCTTGCATACTGTTTAACTTTAAAGATAAAGCATTGATATCTTCGGTTTTAATATGATCTATATAATATATACGTTCCATCTGCTTTTCTCCTTTTTTTAACGCATTTCATTGTAACACATTTTCTTAAAAAATCAAAATAGCCTACTCTATCGGCTTGTTTTTTTATGTTGAATAAGAACAAAGTTTTGTTTAAACTCCTTATCCGTACATGACAAAGAAAATTCATCTCCATAAACCTTATAATGAAGAATTTCATTACCTCGATCCTTCATGACACAATCATAAACCGCTCCTTGTTCAAATAACGTATTCTTTTCTTTACCAATAATAACCTCCATAGACACAATACATCTACAAAGGCATCTTTTACCTGTATTAGCGATTATGATCACCCCATTTCCCTATTATTGTACAACACAAGATTATATATGACAAATTTCTATAATATAATAAAGATACGCAAAGGAGGGAAATATGAAAAAAAGAAATTTATTTACCATCCACATGCTCTTATTTTAATAAGAATTAATCTTTTTTATTTATTTAACAAAAAATGACAAATGTCATATATGAAATTTGTCATTTTTAACTATAATTTTAGTTTTTAGAAAATTCTAATAATTCAAGGTCTTTATTTTTATCTTGTGCCCAACGAACACCCCAATCATTTGTGAAAAGCAATAATGGTTGACCTTTTAAATCTTGAACTTTTCTTGTGTCTGAAGAAAGATTTAATGATTTTAAATTTGTACCTTCTTTTACCCAACGAATATATTGATAAGGGAGTGGTGATTTATGAATTTCTACATTATATTCATTTTTTAAACGATGTTCAAGAACTTCAAATTGAAGTACACCAACAACCCCAACAATAATTTCTTCCATACCGCCACCAAGCTCCGTAAAGATTTGGATAGCTCCTTCTTTAGCAATTTGTTCTACACCCTTTACAAATTGTTTTCTTTTCATGGTATCTTTATTACGAATCATCGCAAAATGTTCTGGCGCAAATGTAGGAATCCCTTCAAAAGCAAAATGTTTTTTACCTGTTGTAATGGTATCACCAATAGAGAAAATACCCGGATCAAAGACACCAATGACATCTCCTGCATAGGCTTCATTTACTTCACTACGTTCATCTGCCATTAATTGTTTTGATTGATTTAATTTAATTTTTTTCTTTCCTTGATAATGATAAACTTCCATTCCTTTTTCAAATTTACCTGAACAAATTCTAAAGAATGCCATTCTATCACGATGTCTTGAATTCATATTTGCTTGAATTTTGAAAACAAAGGCTGAGAAATTTTCTTGATAAGGATCAATGACTTCTCCATCTGCCATTCTTGGTGTTGGAGGTGTTGTCATATTTAAGAAATGTTTTAAGAATGGTTCAATTCCAAAGTTTGTAAGAGCTGAACCAAAACATACAGGTGATAACTTACCAGCACGTACTGCTTCCAAGCTAAATTCATTTCCTGCCATATCGAGCAATTCAATATCTTCTTGTAACTTATCATATAGTTCATCTTCAACGTATTCTTTTAATTTAGGATCATCCGCTTTTAAAATTTCTGTTTCAACTTCTTTTTTTCCACCATCTACAGGAATAAAGCGAATAACTTCTTTGTCATCTCTTTCATAAACCCCTGCAAAACGTTTTCCTGAACCAATTGGCCAGTTTACTGGACATGTTTCAATTCCTAATTCTTGTTCAATTTCTTCCATTAATTCATAAGGATCTCTTGCTTCTCTATCCATCTTATTAATAAAAGTGAAAATAGGAATATGACGCATTGTACAAACTTTAAATAATTTACGTGTTTGATCTTCGACCCCTTTACTTGCATCGATAACCATAACAGCACAATCTGCTGCCATTAAAGTACGATAAGTATCTTCCGAGAAGTCTTGATGTCCTGGAGTATCCAAAATATTGATACAATATCCTTGATAATTAAATTGTAATACAGAAGATGTTACTGAAATCCCTCTTTGTTTTTCAATTTCCATCCAGTCACTTGTCGCATGTTTACTGTTTTTCTTTCCTTTAACTGTTCCTGCTTGTTGGATTGCTCCTCCATAAAGTAAGAACTTTTCAGTTAATGTTGTTTTACCAGCATCTGGATGGGAAATAATCGCAAATGTTCTTCTTTTTTCAATTTGTTGTCTTAAATCTTCCATTGCGTCCTCCCTCAATCTATATACATTTTTATTCTTTAATTTCAACATTACAATTATTACCACAAAATAGGTAGAATTGCTACTTATTTATGAAAAAATTCTTCCTTTAAATCACAAAAAGTGGGTTTTACCCACTTTCGTTAAAATACAAAATTTCCATTCTCAAAGATTTTTACATGACTACCATCTTCTAAAATACCATCAATCATTAAATCTTCTGTTCCCATCATAAAATCAACATGAACTAAAGAATCATTAATACCCTTTTTAAATAATTCTTCTTTATTCATATCAATACCACCTTTAATACACTCTGAAAACCCAATACCAAGAGCCATATGACAAGAAGCATTTTCATCATAAAGCGTATTATAGAATAGCGTTTTTAATTCATTGATCGGTGAATGATAGGGAATTAAAGCAATTTCTCCTAAGCGTTTACTACCTTCATCACTATCAATAATTCCTTTTAAAACTTCATAACCATTTTTTGCACCAAAATCAATCACTTGTCCATCTTTAAAGCGTAAATAAAATTCATCAACAATATTTCCACCATAACTTAAAGGTAAAGAACTAAAGACAATTCCTTCTACATCATCTTTATTAGGTGATGTAAAGATTTCTTCGGTTGGAATATTTGGAAAATTATAAACACCATTTTTTAAATAACTTCCTCCACCAGCAAATAAATAATCCTCATTTAATCCAATCGTAATTTCTGTTCCTTTACTATTTTTATAATAAAGTTTCTTTAAATTAAGACTATTTAAATGATTTACTCTTTTTTCAAAAGATTGGCGATGTTGATTCCATAATTCAACGGGATCATGTTCTTCATCAATTTTAGCTGCTTTAAAAATTGCATTCCATAAACTATCAAGAGCTTCTTGATTTGACATGTCTGGATAAACTTTATTTGCCCATTTTTGGGTAGCACCACCAACAATACACCAAGCATTTGTCATATTATCTGACAAATCAAAATAAGTTTTACATGCTTTTTTAACCGCTCTTTGCCAATTTGAAATCTTTTTAGGATCAATCCCTGCAAGCATTTCTGGATTTTCATCATCAATGTATAAAAAACATGCATTCATTAAAGCATAATCATTTCTAAAAGTTGAAAACCATGTCGGTACTTGTAAGAAATCATCCTCTGCCATATTTTCATATTTCATACGTGTCACTTCTTCATCACTGTAATGAACAACAACTTCTTTAGCTCCCACAAGATAAGCTTGTCTTGTCACTTCGCGAACAAGTTGATAACTTTCAATAGACGCACTAATGACAACAGTTTGTTTTTCCTGTACATTTAATCCAGATTGAACTATTAATTTTGCGTATTTTTCTAATTTTGTTTTAAAACTCATTTTTCTACCTCTAATTTATCTAATTCCTTTTGTGCTTCAAGACAACCATCTTGAAGTGCAAGTTGATAATATTCTTTTGCTTTTTTTAAATCTTTAGATGTTCCATCACCATAATGATACATATAACCAAGCATAAAACTTGCTTTTGAATAATGATAATCACTGGCTTGTTTATAATATTGCATGGCTTTTTGTTTATCTTCTTTTTGACCTATTCCATAGAAAAACCATCTTCCTAAATGATAGAAACCTTCTCTATTTTGTTTTTGACAAGCAGACAAATAATATTCATAAGCCATTTGATAATCTTTTTCAACATAAATCCCATTTTCTAAATAATAAGCATATTTGACAAGTGCTGGTGAATATCCTTTTTTAGCACTTCTTAAAAGATAATCCATCATCTCATCTTCACTTATTTCAATACCTTGTTCACCATAGAGTGCAAGTTGATAAAGAGATTGTTCTTCATCTTCTTTTTGAATAGCGATTTTAAAATGATGAATTGCTTCATGAGTATCATGCCTTTCTTTAAAATATTGACCTATTAAATAAGCAGCCAAATTATATTGATCTTCAACAAGAGCAAGTAATGCAATTGCTTTGCCTTTATCTTGTTTGACTCCTTTTCCTTCTAAATAACAAATTCCAAGATGATAATAAGCTTCTTTTTCACCAAACTGTAAAGCCTTTTGGTAAAATTCAAAAGCCTTTTCTTCATTTTTTGTTGTTCCTAAACCATGGCCATAGTAATAAGCTACAGCCAACATCGCTTGGCTATCTCCTTGTTTACTTGCTTTTAAATACCAATAAAAACTTTCATTTAATGAATTTTCTATTTCACTATGCATTTCATAAAAATAGCCCAAACAATATTGAGCATTCACATAGCCCATATGCGCTGCTTTTAAATAATATTCCAAAGCTTTTTGACTATCTTTTTCAATACCACGACCAAATTCATAACACGTTGCAAGTGCAGTTATCGCAACATCTAAATCATCTTTAGCGGCTTCTTGATACCAATAAAAAGCTTTTTGATGATTTTCATTGCAACCTAAACCTAGATCATAAAAACGTCCTAACTTATACTTAGCGAGACTGCTTTCTTCATAAGAAGCTTTTTCATAATAATGAAAAGCTCTTTGATAATCTTGACTAACCCCTTGACCAAATTCATAACATTCACCAAGGGCACAAATGGCATCATTATGTCCTAAAGCCGCAGCTTCTTCAAAGCGATAAAATGCTTCTTCCAAATCTTGTTCCACACCTAAACCATGTTGCAAGAAAAAAGCAGTTGAAAACAATGAGCGAGGAAATTTTTCATCCAAGCCTAACGAATATAATTCATATGCTTTTTCATAATCTTGTTCAACATCAATACCGTATTCATAAAAATAAGCAAGATTGCATGAAGCAACAACACTTCCTAAATCACTCGCGAGTTTATAATAAGTCATTGCTACTTGATTATTTTGTTTAACACCTTGTCCTTTTTCATACATATAGCCTAAAACACATAAACAATCAACATCTTCACATTCTTCTCCTAAACGAAAACATTCAAGAGCTTCATCATATTTTCTTTGATCATAGTAATAAAGTCCTACTTGATAATATTGATCGGGTGTTAACTCCTCTAATTCCAACTCATCAAAATGATGATTATAAGTAAGCGCACATAAATCAATACCAATGACTTTATGATCTTCATTTTCAATAAGATATTGTTCAAACTCTTCATAATCTTCATAAGTTTCCATCATGAAGCGAATGGAGTCTACTTGTTGCTGTATTTCTTCAAGGTCTGCATGATGAGAATACACCGAAACAAGTTTAACATAAGCAATACTTTGTTCATAATCATCTTTTTTTACACGAATCAATGTCTCTAATTCATAATTATTCAAGACTTCGTCTATATAATAATGATGAAAAAAGGGTTCATACATCTGTATTCTCTCTTTCATGCTTATCCCTCCTTATATTTTCTATTTCTTATCATTTATAATTCCACTGATTTCACTTGAGAATTTACCGAGAATCACAGTTACTTTCCCCGTAGATTGAATGATTCCACTAGCCCCTAATTCTTTTAAAACATTCACTTTAACTAAATCATCATTTTCTACAAAGACTCGTATCTTGCTTCCTTGTGCTTCTGTTTCTCTAATATTATCTATTCCACCAAAAGCATTGATCAATGCTTCTAAATCGATAGGAATATCCTTTAAAGTCACTTCTTTTGGCTTTTTATTCTTTAACCCCTTCGCAAAAATAAACCATACTAAAACAATAAGCACTACGGCTATAAGAATATAAATAAAATAATCTGACATATTCATTTCCTTTCTAAAAAAAATTTCTTTTATGATATATTTATAGTATACTATAAAACACAAGGGGTGACAAAATGAAAAAATATTTTGATTCAACAATTTGTTGGCCATTGGCTACGATTTTATTTATACTTTGTTTAATCAGTTGTTATACAATTAAATGTGCTGCAGGATATATCACCTATTCAAATCCAACAGGATATTGGACAAAGCAGCTTCTTTATTATGGTATTGGTGTCGGTCTTATTTACCTTATTAGTCGTTTTGGAAATGATCGTATTTATTCAGGAATGTGGATTTTCTACGGCATCCTTATTGTTTTTCTCGTAGGACTTGTCATTCAAAGATTTGCGATCTATAAATTAGGAATGCATATCATTCCTTTTGCGAAAGATTTAAACGGAGCAACATCTTGGTATAACTTCCCAGGATTTTCTTTCCAGCCTTCTGAATTTATGAAAGTTGTCATGATTATATGTATGTCTAAAACCATCTCATTACATAATGAAAGATATCTTATTCATACTTTTGAATCAGATTTACAACTTATCTGGAAAGTTGCGAAAATTGCCTTACCACCAATGATTTTAACTTATCTTCAAAATGATGCCGGAGTTACTTTAATTATGGCTTTTGCCGTTGTCGTTATTTTATTTGCTTCTGGTATTAATAGAAAATGGTATATTGTTGGTTTTGCAGTTGTAGCGGTCGTCTTGATTATTTTCACATATCTCTTTATTTTTAGGCAAGATATCTTTTCTTCTATTATTACAGGACATAAACTTGATCGTTTCTATGGCTGGGTAGACCCTGAGGGAACCTATCAAAGTCAAGGTTATCAGCTTTACAACGCGATGATGGCTTATGGAACTGCTGGTTTATTTGGTCATGGCTTTGAGACAGTCATTATTTCCTTACAAGAAGCACATACAGACTTTATTTTCTCTGTTATAACTTTAGGATTTGGCTTTGTCGGAGCTGCTATTACGCTAGTTTCTGTTTTAGCACTTGATGTTATTATTCTTTATGTTGGGTTAAAAGCAACCCATCAAAGTGATAAATATTTTATTGCCGGTATTTTTGGCTGTATGATTTTCCAACAATTTTGGAATATCGCCATGATTTTAGGATTATTACCAATTACTGGTATCACCTTACCGTTTTTATCATATGGTGGATCTTCTTTACTTTCCTATATGATTGCCATGGGAATGTGCTTTGATATTCACCGTCAAACAAGTATCGCTAAATATAATCAAATCAGATAGAGCTTCAAACGAAGCTCTTTTTATATATAAAAAGAAGCCCTTAAGCTTCTTTAATAATCAAATGATTTTCAAGTTTATATTTTAATTCATCTAATGAACAAGGTCTACTATAATAATATCCTTGAATATAGTCTGTTTCCATATTCATTATTTTATGTAATTCTATTTCTGTTTCAACACCTTCTATACACATTTTAACCCCGACACTATGTGACATATCAATCATATGTTTTAATAAAAGATTTTCATAATCATTTGATAAAGCATTTTGCATTAATCCTCTATCGATCTTAATACAATTTGGTTTTAGATTATATAAATAATGAAAATTAGAATATCCTGTTCCAAAATCATCTAAGGCTAATTGAATATTATTTTCTTTTAAATTCTTACAGAAATTGGTAAAACTTGCATCTGATTCAATAAAGCCACTTTCTGTAAGTTCAACTACTAATTGATTTTTTTCAATATCGTAGCGATTTATAATATTTAAAATATCTTTTAATATAGGTGTTTTTAATACTTGTACATAAGAGATATTAACATGAACCTTTAAATCAGGAATAAATGGTTTTAACGAACAAACAGCCTGTATAGATTGTTCCAAAACCCATTTCCCTACTGGAATAATTAAATTACTTTCTTCTAATAAAGGAATAAATTCATAAGGTGTCACTTTTCCAAACGTATCACATTCAAATCTTAAAAGTGCCTCTAAACTTGTAATTCTATTTTTATCCACTTGGACAATCGGTTGGAAATGAACTTCAAATCCAACAAAATCATGATCAACAGCTTGATGTAAACATTTAATCAATTCACTCTTACGTTGGAATTTTCTATAATCCTCTGTTTTAAAAACATAACACATGTTTTTTCCATCTTTTTTAGCTTTACTTAAACCAAATTCCGTCCATTTCATGATTTCTGTATAACTTGCAGTTGGATTTTCTTCAAAGCATAAAGCACCGGCCGACAAAGTATGATAAACTTCATAGTTGATTGATTCAACATAAGCTGTAATACTATCACGAATACAATTATATAAGTTTTTAGCGTCTCTTTTATCTCCGAATAAATCTAAAATAATAAATTCATCTGAAACAATACGATAAAGCTTTTGATGATTTAATAGATGTTCTTTAATACAATTACCTGTTTGTTTTAAAATTTCATCACCATATTTTAATCCATAATTTTCATTAATATTTTTAAAATTATCAATTCCTAATCTTAAAACAAAACCTCTATGCATATCATCTTGAATAGGAATAATTAAGTTTTTAAAACTTGTTTCACCTAACAATCCACTCACATTATCCGCAATTTGTTTCTTTCCAATTTCGTTAATACATCCTACTAAATATTTAATCTGATGATTTTCATCATAAATAGCACTCCCACGACAATTGATCCAAATCGCTTTTCCTGCTTTACTCAACCAACGATATTGCAAATTATGAAATTTTTTTTCCAGTAAAAATCAAATCAAGATCTTCCATAACAAGATCATAATCCTTGTAATAAATAAATTCTTTAAATTTTTCTATAGGATTTTTAAATTCATGATTTTCCATTTTAAAACGTACTTCCGCATGAGGAGAAATATAACAAGAATCATTTTCAATATCGATAACAAAAAGATAATCATCAATGCATTGATCTAAAACATCAATCATTCTTCTATAGGATTGTATTTCATCGTTTAATTTATTCATAGCACTTCCTCCCCTACATTATATATTAGTACCCCCCCCCTCAATTTTCAACTCATTTTAAACAAAATAATAAGAATTACTCATTAAGGAAAGTCGCTTTAATTTATCAAAAATGCTATCTCGCATATTAGATTTCATTATATAATACTATGTATATATCTTGAATGCAATATTCTTTCAATTATAAAAAATAATACATTTTAGTTAATTTTATTTTAAAAATCTTAATTAATCATCTGTCAAATCTTATTAAATAAGATTTGAATTTATACAAAACTTGACGCTTAATCATTATTTATTTCAAATGGTCAATTAAGTTAAAGATTAAAATGTATTTACATCAATTGCATTTTTTAGAAATTTTATTTGATATACATTAAATTGTATTAAAATTATTCTATTTTGTAAATCTTTAATGTAAAAAGAAGCCTCTTTTGGGCTTCATAAATAGTTCTTTAATTGTTCACTATAATCTTCTTCAATTTTTATTAATTTTAAAGCAATATCTTTTATTTTAGAATGTGCTTCTTGATAAACATGAAGATAATGATACAAAGATTCTACACCCATAGCACATCCTTGAAAAAGCAAAGAGGCTACTGTTGAATCTTCATGATCCATTGCAATTTTAAAATTCATCTTCATCCAAGACATACTTTTAGCCATTAAAGAAGCTTCCTTTTCTTTTATTTCGTATTTTTTAAGTAAATAATCAACTTCTTCTTTTAGTTTTTGATGACGATTTTTAATATCAATGCTTAATTGTTTAAATTCTTGATTTTGAATCGTATCTAATACCTCATCAATTGAAGAAATGGCCATTTTTAAACCAGCATCACATTCTTGTAATAATAACATTGTTTCTTCTTTTTTCATAATATCTTCCTTTCTTTTAAAGTATTGATAAAAAAAGAAAAAACATACAAAAAGATTCTAGATAGAAATACCTAGAATCTCATATATTATTTTAATGGTTTCTTTAATAACGCTAAACCAAACATTCCTACAACTGAACCAATAGCTAAGGCAAATAAATATCCTAAAGGATTTGAAATAACACCAATAACAAAGATACCACCATGAGGAGCCATCAATGTACAATTAAAGAACATTGATAAAGCACCCGCAACAGCTGACCCAGCAACACAAGCAGGTAAAATATGAAGTGGATCTGAGGCTGCAAATGGAATAGCACCTTCAGTAATGAACGACAATCCCATAATTACATTTGTGAGTGTTGTTTGTTGTTCTTTTTTAGTAAAACGATTTTTAAAGAAGAATGTTGCAAGAGCAATCGCAAGTGGTGGAACCATACCACCAATCATAACCGCAGCCATGATATCATAGTTTCCTGAAGCAATCGATGCAGTCCCAAAAACATAAGCTGCTTTATTGATTGGACCACCCATATCAATAGCCATCATACCACCAAGTAACATTCCTAAAATTACTTTACTTGAACCACCCATTGAATTTAAAGCATTTGTAAGAGCTGTGTTAATAGCAGCAACAGGTGGATTGATAATAAATGTCATTAGTAGTGCCATTAATAACAATCCAAAGAACGGATATAAAAGAACTGGTTTTAAACCTTCAAAAGCATCTGGTAAATAATCAAATAATTTACGTAACCCCTTCATTAAATATCCAGCTGCAAACCCAGCAACAAGTGCTCCTAAAAATCCTGAATTTCCTTGGTTAGCTAATGCTCCACCAACAAATCCGACAGCAAGACCTGGACGATCAGAAATTGACATCGAAATATATCCAGCAAGAATTGGTAACATGAAACCAAAAGCTGTATCTCCTGTTGTTTTAAAGAAAGCCGCTAATGGGGTATTTTTACCAAAGTTGCTTGGATCAATTGTATAATCATCAAATAAGAAAGCTAAAGCAATTAAAATACCTCCCCCAATAACAAACGGTAACATATGACTAACACCATTCATTAAGTGTTTATAAATTTGACGACCAACACTTTCATCATTTTCACTTTCAACAGTTGTTGATATGTGATCTGCATGATAAATTGGGGCATTTCCACTTAAGGCTTCATTGATTAACTCTTCTGCTTTATTGATTCCATCTGCCACTTTAACTTGAATCACTGGTTTTCCATTAAAACGAGCCATTTCAACATTTTTATCCGCTGCAACAATAATCGCTTCACATTCTTCAATTTCTTTTGTAGTTGGGGCATTTTTCGTACCACCACTACCATCTGTTTCAACTTTAATGGTAATTCCCATTTGTTTTGCTTTTTCTTCTAAAGCTTCAGCCGCCATATACGTATGAGCAATACCTGTAGGACAAGCAGTTACTGCCAGCAAACGATAAGTTCCTGTAAATTCTTTTTGTGCTTCTTCTTTTTCTTCTTCTTTTGCTTTTTGTGCTGCTTCTTTTTGATTGATTAAATCCATAAATTCTTCTACACTTTGTGCGTTAATTAAAGAATCTTTAAAGTCTGTATCCATCAACATTTGTGATAACATAGCAAGAATTTGTAGATGTTCGTTTCCACCTGTTTTAGGAACTGCAATCATAAAGAAAAGTTTTGCTGGTTGATTATCTAAAGATTGATAATCGACACCGTCTTTAACAACCATTGCTGCAAGTCCTGGGGCATTTACAGCTTCACTTTGAGCATGAGGAATAGCAATTCCTTCCCCAATTCCTGTTGTACTTAATTCTTCACGTGCATAAATTCCTTGTTTATAAACATCTTGATCATTTAAGTTTCCTTGCTTTGCCATTAATGAAACTAATGTATCAATGGCTTCATCTTTATTTGAACATGTAGCATTAACATCAATCGAAACATTTTTTAATAAATCTAAGATTTTCATTTATAGTTCCTCCACTTGTAATTGTTTATAGACTTCTTGAATCATGGAAACTTCGGCAAGATCTTCACTAAATGCTGTGGCTCCGCCACAAGCACTTCCTAATTTTAAAGCTTCATCATATTTTTTATCCTTTAAATATCCAGCAATGAATCCAGCAACCATACTATCTCCACTACCAACACTATTTAAAAGTTTTCCTTTAGCCCCTGCACAATAATAAACATGTGTGTCTTCACTTACTAAAATAGCACCATCTTTTCCAAGGGAAACAAGAACATTAATAGCTCCTTGTTCTTGAAGTTTTCGAGCATAGTGAATTAGATCTTCTTTATTTTCAATTTTAACATTGAATAATTCTTCTAATTCACGATGATTTGGTTTAATTAAGAAAGGATGATAAGGTAATACTTTCTTTAATAAATCATTAGTTGCGTCAACAATGATTTTAATTCCTTGTTGATCGAGTTTTTTCATAATTTGTTCATAAATATCATCAGGTAAAGAAGAAGGAATACTTCCTGCTAGAACTAATGTATCGTTTTCTTTTAAATGATCTAATTTTTCAAATAACTCATCTAATTTTTCTTGAGGAATATCTGGACCACTTCCATTAATTTCAGTTTCTTTAGCCCCTTTCATCTTCACATTAATTCTTGAAAGACCACTTTCTAACTGACATAAATCACAAGTAAATCCTCTTTCTTTTAATTCTTTAACAATTTCTTCACCTGTAAATCCTGCAACAAACCCTAAAGCTGTTGTTTCAAGATTCAAACGACTTAAAATTGTTGAAACATTAAATCCTTTTCCTCCAGGATAAATTTCTTCTTGCTTTGAACGGTTTGTTTCCCCTTCTTCAAAACAATCAACATGCATAATATAATCCAAAGATGGATTAAAAGTAATTGTATAAATCATTAATCTCTAACCTCCACAACTGTCGCTTGTTCTTTAATTTCTTTTTCACAATGATCTGTAATAATCACCGCATCATTTATTTGACCAAAGGTCACATGATACACCTTATTAAATTTACTATGATCCGATAAAACATAACTCATTTGACAACGTTCCATAGCCAATTCCTTAATAACAGCTTCTTCACTATCTGGTGTCGTAAAACCATTCATTAAATCAATTCCATTTGTTCCAAAGAAACCTTTAGAAAAATGATAACGACTTAATGACTTCATCGTACTAGCACCCACACATGCTCCTGTAATATTTCTCACTTCTCCACCAAGACATACTACATGAAATCCTTTAAGGGTCAATTGTTGAGCTTGCATTAAACCATTAGTAATATAGTGTGCTTCTTTTTGATCTAAATATTCAATCAACTCTAAAGTTGATGAACCTGCATCTAAATAAACCACATCATTGGCTTCAATCATTCCTGCTGCATACTTTGCAATTTTTTTCTTTTCATCAGCATTTAATAATTGTCTTTTTCCTAATGGATCTTCAATCGTATGTGTTACCTTAGGAATAAGGGTTGCACCCCCATGAACTCTTTTTAAGAATCCTTGATGATCAAGTTCTACTAAATCTCGTCGTATACTTGATTCACTCGCTCCTGTAAGTTCAACAAGGGAAGCCACAGTCACATTCCCTTTTTTATCTAATTCATTTAAAATAATTTGATGGCGTTGATTATCCATACTGATCACCTCTTACGCGTTCATTATATGACCATTCAATCATAAAGTCAATTATATTTTGACTGTTTAATCATAAAAATGAATGTAAAATGAAAAAAAGAGCACCATTTTGAATGAATGCTCTTTAATATATGAATGAATGCTTAAATTATATAATCTATTGCGGTAACAGTTTCCATTTCTGGGCCATCCATTAACAGCTTTTGATGTTCCTTTGATTGAGGATATTTTTGTAAGTCTATCCTATTAGAAAATTCAACAATTTGAATCACATCACCGAAATGAGGTCCCACAGATTGTTGTTCACTCATATTTACTCCTATTTCACTTTTAATAATCAAAGGACATTTTTTACCAACTTCTTCTAACATTTCAACAAAATGTTTAATTTCATTTTTATCTTTTAAAGTAAATACCGATACATGTTTAATCATCTTTCTCTCCCTTCTATGCAATATGCATTCCACCATCTATAAATATTTTTTGTCCTGTTGTATGACTTGCTTCTTCACTACTTAACCATAAGACAGCGTTCACGACTTCTTGAGTCATCGCTAGTTTTTTCATAGGAATCACATGTTCTTTCAACATTTCTTCTTCATGAGGATTAGTTGAAAGTGAATTTTTGGTCAGTTCTGTTCCCATGGTTGGACCTGGACAAATAGCATTGACACGAATACCAAATGTTGCATTTTCTAAAGCCGCCATTTCTGTTAAAGCAATAACTGCTGCTTTAGCTGGACCATAAGCAGCAAATCCAGGTGCCATTTTATATCCACCAATAGAAGCCGTATTAACAATTGCGCCAAAACCTTGTTTTTGCATTTGTAATAATTCATATTTTAAACAAAGAAAAACACCTTTCATATCCACATCAACTACTAAATCCCATGTTTTTTCAGAAATTTCTGTTAATGATTCATAAGGCATACGTACCCCATCTGGTCCAATACCCGCATTATTAAATGCACAATCAAGACGTCCATATTTTAAAACAACTTCTTCAATAGCTTTTTTTACATCTTCTTCTTTAGAAACATCACAGTGAATATAAAAAGCTTCATTTCCTATTTCTTTTATTGCTTGCTTGCACACTTCTTCTCGATCAACAGTTAAAGTCACAACTTTTGCACCTTGCTTTGAAAAAGCAATCGCTGCTTGCTTTCCAATACCACTTGTTCCTCCGGTAATTATAACCACTTTACCTTTAAAATTCATTTTTCTTTCCTCCTTTAAAAGCAAAATATTGACTTAAAATAACAATATTAATATTAAACATTAAAAAAATCAAAACAAACAATGCACCTCTATTTGTCCCATCATATAAGTTTGTTTCTTGTTGTACAAACGCTAAAATAGTTGCTGTAATGGACGTTCCTATTCCCCCTGAAAGTTGCATCAATGTTTGTAACGTAGCATTCCCATCTGCCTGTAGATTTTTTGGTAAATAAGACATCGCAGATGTCATGGTATTACCAACAATTAAACCAATGCCTAGACTATAAATAAAATAGAATAAGATACATGATTGATATGTAAGATTTTCAAAAAAGAATAAGAAACAAAATGTGGCAATAAAGCTACCGCATAACCCTAGAATAATTGGCTTTTTAGCACCAAGACGATCAAGTATCAATCCACCTATTGGTGCAAACACAGCACCAACAATGGCTCCTGGAAGTAAAACGACCCCTGCATCTGTTGCTGATTGTTTTAAACCAATTTGGACAAATGTCGGTAATAATAAACCATATCCAAGTGTTGTCATTTGTAGAAACATAATAGCTAAAGTATGAAACGTAAAACCTTTATGATTGAATATTTCTATACGAATTAAAGAATTTTTAATATGCAGTTGTCTTTTAGTAAAATAATATAAACTGATTATTCCAATAATAAAGCAACCCAAAACACATACTAAATCATCAACTATCTGATTTAAATTAGAAAACCCCATAATTAAAGAAACAAAAGCTAACGCTACCGCTATAAAACTTAAAAGATCAAATTTTTCATGTTTATTAATTATTTGTTCACTCATACAAAAATAACCTATAAAACTTGCCAGAATAATAACTGGTAAAACACAAATAAAAATATAGCGCCAAGTAAAATATTGTGTCATAATTCCCCCAAAAGTTGGTCCAATAGCGGGTGCTGCAGCCGTCACAAAAGAACCACATCCCATCATTAAGCCAAGAAATCTTTTCGGTGATTCTTCTAAAATGATGTTATACATCATAGGAAGTGCAATTCCTACTCCTGCTCCTTGTATAAATCTTCCTATAAGCAATAAAGTAAACTGTTGTGCAAAGACATCAACAATCAATCCTATTGAAAATAAGAACCCTGCTGTCAAAAATAATTTTTTTGTCTGAAATCTTCTTTTTAAATAAGATGAAATAGGAATCATAATACCCATCATCAATAAATTTCCTGTTGTCATCCATTGAACAAGTGATGTTGAAATATGAAACTCATTCATCAATGTAGGAAAAGTAATATTTGTCGCTGTTTCAATCAAAACACCACAAAAAGAAAACAAACCTGCGGCTAAAATAGCGAATAATTGTTTAATAGTTAATTTTTCTTCCATAAGCCCTCCTTATGGGTTACTTTACTTTAAAATAAATAAATTTCTTTTCTTTTTTATATTTCATAAACTTTCTTGACAAGATGAAAAAAATGTGCATTAAGCACATTCTAATTCAAAGTAGCGTGATACCAACATATCTATTAAATAACGAAAAAGAAGTCTTCTTTCTTTCATTTCTAAATGATCGATAGATACAAGCAAAGTCCCTTCAAAAGATTTCAACATTGTTTGATCGATCAATTGAGTTGAAAGCAAAAGTTTATTTCCTTGATTTCTTAAAAGCTTTCGTAAACAACGTGAAGATTGTTTACTTAAAGCATCTTCTTCTACACCAATAACAATCAATAAATCATTCTCTTTTAACAAATCAATAGCTACCTCATTTTCATCTAAAACAAGAATATCTTTTTGAAAAAGATCTCCTTCGTATTGAACATATTGACAAAGTAAATGTGAATAAGCAACTCCATAAAGATAAATATGCTTAGCTTCTTTTATTTTTCTTACAAAGTAATCGATTTGACTTTGTTCAATCTTCATTAAATTCTTTTCAATCCAAGATAATGAATCATGAAGATGCTTCTTTGTAAGAAAATAGTTGGTATTTGTTACTTGTTTTCTAATTTCTAATTCTAATAAACAATCATCTTTAAAGGCAATATAATTATCATAACCTAATTTTTTGATAAATTTAGAGATCTTCGCTTTTGAAACATAGCTTTTTCTTGCAAGTTCTTCAATGGACATAAAAGCAACTTCTTTTAAATTCATTTTAATATAGTTACAGATCGTATAATCGATATCACCTTGTTGACAGTTATTTAAAATTGTATTGATTTTATTTGTTATCATAATATCACCAAATAAAGTATAACATAAAAACCGCCTAAGCGGTTTTTTGTATGAGTTATAGAGAGTTTTTATATTTGAAGGAAAACTGATCAACAATTTTATTTATGTTTTTCTTACCACTGTAAATAGCCTTTCCAACAAGGATAATCGCTAATATAGATATTATTATTAATATGATTGCAAAGATTTTTACAAATAGGATATTTGAAAAATAATACATCAATAAGACTCCCAGAGAGGAAAGGAAGAACAAATTGCGTAACCATTTTATAAGATTATGAATCATTTTCTTTTGATAATTAATTTCATCTATATATCCTTGTTTTTCTTGACTATTCATCTTTTTTTCTCCTTTTAATAAGATAATCCTGGATTGAAGAATCCAACAAATACACCAATAAAGGCAACAACAACTAATAATAACATTACTTTAATTGGTGACATTTTCTTTTTAGATAATAAATACCAACATCCAACAACAAAGACTGCTGTTAATAATCCTGGATAAACACCATCTAATGTTTTTTGTAAATCTATGAAAGGTTTTTTAGCTCCAGCTGCGGTCATCGTAAATGAAGTTGTTACTGAAATCCATGTTGCTGATACAGCACCGATAACAATACCACCTAACATCGTAACTGATTCTCTTAAAGCTTCTCCTTGAGGACCAACTAAGAAATCTACCGCTTTTCCACCTAATTCATATCCTTTGAAATATAAGAATTTCATTCCAAAGTAAGCAAATAAGTTCCATACAATGATGTACATGATAGCTCCAAGAGGAGAACCTCCTGTAGACATACCTAAAGCAATACCAAGTAAAATAGGAATAACTGTTCCTACAACTAGGGAATCCCCAATACCGGCGATTGGTCCCATTAAACCAGCTCTTAAACCATTGATTGTTTCATCATCAACATCTTCTGTTCCGTTTGCACGTGCTTCTTCTAACCCAGCTGTCATCCCAACAATAACAGTACCAAGTTGAGGTTCTGTATTAAAGAAAGCAGTGTATGTTTTCATTGATCTTGCTTGATCTTCTTTTTTATCATAAAGTTCTTCTACTACTGGTAACATAGAGCATAGATAACCAAAAGTTTGCATATGTTCTTGAGAGAAGCATGTTAAGTTTCCATAATACCAATTGTGGAAGGATTTAGTTAATGTTTTTTTAGATAGTTTCTTTTCCATCTTAAATATCCTCCTCATCTTCATCATCAAAGTCTCCTGCAGGTGCAGCTACTCTTTGATTTTGTAACATTTTTAATTTGTAGTTAATTAAAGCAAACATACCAGCAATCACTGTTGCCGCAACTAAATTGATTCCCATTGAAGCAGCAAGAGTAAATCCAAAGAAAAATGGAATGAAATCAACTGCTTTTGTAACAATTTGTTTTAATAAGATTGCAATTCCGACACATGGTAATAATGATCCAACTGTAAATAAAGTTTTCATAGCTAAACCATCCATAGGTAATGTTGTTTTAATAAGTTCAACAACATCTGCTCCTAATTTACACATAATTAAGGCTGGAATAAATGAACATAAAATATGTGAAATCCAAGGTAATACCATATCTACAAGATATAATTTATGATAATCCCCTTTTTCAACAGCTTTCCATCCAACATGTTGCCATGCTAAGTTGATTGTTGCTGTTCCGTAGAACAATACTGTACCTAAAGTACCAACCATTGTCCCAAATGAAGTTGCAAGAGCTGCTCCATCTTTTGTGGCAGCAGATAAACCATAACTATTTAACGCTACCATTGCAAGTGGAATCCCAATGTAACTTACAGCACGAACGTCTGCTGAAACGGTTCCACCTGGAGTAACTAATGCAATGTAGACAACTTGCATTGCTGCCCCTACTAAAATACCTGTTTTGATATCTCCTAAGATAATCCCACAAACAAGTCCCCCAATTAAAGGACGACCTAATGTGTAGTTACCAAAGGAAGTACCACCTAATCCTGGCATACTTGATAAACAAGCAAATAAACCAAGTAATGCCGCTTGTAACCAACTAATTGTCATAATTTTTCTTCCCCTTTATTTATATATTTGTTAAAAACCAAATTTTCCTTTAAAATCATCCCATGTTCCAATTGAAACATCTGGTAATAAAGCAAATTTGATTGTATAACCTGCTTTAGCTAAAGCTTCAAAAGCTTCGGCTTCTTCTTGTGTAATGGATTGATTGTTTCCTAGTTTTGTTGCTCCTTCACGATCATTACAAGGTCCAACAATAACTGTTTTAATACCACAATCAAATCCTTGATCAACAAGAATTTTTTTCATATCAATAGGATTTTTAGTAATTAAGAAATATTGATCTTGACTATCTAAAACCTTTTGACTTTTCTTTTGCCAAGCTTCCATTGTCCATACAAATGTTTTCTTTCCACTGGCTGATTTGTAAGCTGCTTTTAATACTGAATTATTTGCTGCTTTATCGTTTACAGCCACCAAACCATCGCATGGGTATTCTCTTGCCCAACGTGTACATGTTTGACCGTGAATCATACGATCATCAATTCTAATAAATGATACTGACATCTTTCTTCCTCCTTAAATATCATCTTCGTCGTCTTCTACGACTTTAAATTCTTGTAAAGCTGTTGTTGCTTCACTTAAGACAGCTTGTACAAAGGAATCCCCTTGTAAAGTATCTTTCATTAATACTGAAGTAAGGGCTAATGGTAAATTCATCCCACCAATTGTTGTTGTCTTTTCCATTAAACCTTTTTCAGCTAAAACATTTAAAGCAGTTGTAAGTGGTGATCCTCCTACAATATCCGCTAATAAAACAATTTCATCATCTTCATGAATGTCCTTAACACTTTCTTTAAATATTTCCGCAAATTCATCTGCTGTCTTTCCATCAGGTAAACCTGAAGCAATCACATCATCCCTTTGTCCTGCCAACATCATTAATGATGTTTTTAAACCAGCTGCAAATTCACCATGACTTACTAATACTAAATATTTCATGTTCTTCCCTCCTTGCACCTATAGAATACCAAATATGAAAGCACTTGCAACGTGTCTTCAATCACGACTTTTAAGTGACAAAAATCATAAAAAAATTGACAAATATCATTCCTACTATGACATTTGTCATAAATAAAAAAGATAGCCAAAAGCTATCTATTTCAATTCATTTTCTAATTTCTTTTGTATCTTATTAAGATCATTATCAATTGTTCCTTGATCAATACTTTGATTAATCAAATAATCTGCTTTTTCTAGAATATTTTCATACTCTTTAAACTTTGGTTCTACTAACGTATTTTCTAAAATTCTATTTAAAACATCTGAATCTAAAGAAGCATAGGAGACTGTATCTTTTACTAAGATTTCCTTTGTTTTCTTTGATAACATGACCTTCTTTAAAGGAGAGGCTCCCTTCGAATTATCAAGTAGGGATTGTTGAATATCTCCATCCATCGTCAACATTTTTAAAAATTCCCACGCTATTTCTTGATGCTTTGTTTGTGAAGACATTCCTATTAACGAAGTGTCTAAATGTGTTGTAATCGTATTTGATTTTGTCCCCGGCATTGAAATACAGCTCCATTTAAAAGATGTATATTTACTAATACGATAAGGATAAGGTTGGTAGGTACGATATTGAGCAAAGGTCAAAGGACAAAAGGCAACTTTCCCTTGATCAAAATCTTCTGATGAAACTTGATAGCCATTTGATAAAGCTTTAAGTTTTGTCAAATATAAAAACGCTTCTTTGACTTCTTTTTTATCAAGATGACAATTATCTTCTTTAAAAACTTGTAACCCATAACAATCAAGAACATCTTGCCAATCAAAGCCATAATAGCCATATTGATCGATGACACCATCATTATTTGTATCCTTTGTAACTTGATTACTAATATTATAAAAATCATCAATGGTCCAATTACTTGAAGGAATAGCAATACCTTCTTTGGTAAGTAAATCATGATTGATACACATAATTGTTGGATTGATTTCATAAGGAAGTGCATATTGACTTCCATTATTTCCAGCAAATAAAGCACTTTGATAAAAAAGAGAAGTATCTATTCGTTCTTCTTTAATAAGTCGATCTAAATTCTTTAAAATACCAATAGAAGATAACGTATTAAAATCATCAGGAAGTACCATAAACACATCAGGTGTTGTTCCTTTGGTAATTTCATTAGCAAGCCATGAAGAATAATCATCTTTTATAATTCCACTTTTATATTCAAAATGAACATTGGGGTATTTCTTTTCAAATTTCTTGATTGCTTGATCAATAACTTGATAACTTTCCCCATTAGGCACATCCCAACTGCTTCCGACATAAAGTCCTAAAGTAAGAGTAATATCACGACTTGGATCATTGATCAAGCAATAAATAAGAACTAAAGAAAGACTTACTAATGTAAGAATACCCTTTTTTATTCTAGTCATTATCGTCACCAAATTCTTGCATTGTGACCCCTGTTTGAACAGCCCAAATGGCAAGTTGCGTACGATCACGTAATTCTAATTTTGACAAAACAATGCTAACATAATTACGCACAGTTCCTTCTGATAAATAAAGTTTTTGAGCAATTTCTTTATTAGATAAACCAAAACCAACTTGTTGAATGACTTTCAATTCAGCCTGTGTCAAATCTTTTGATAAAGAATCATCGACTTGGATAGCATAATTACTCATAGACATCTTGGAAAAAAGTTTAAATACTTTTGTCGCAATATCAGGATTGATCATCGCTCCACCATTATAAACTGTACAAATGGCATGATAAAGTTCATCCATGCTGACACCTTTTAATAAATAACCGCTTGCTCCATATTTTAAAGCACTAAAGACAAATTCATCATCATCAAAAGTGGTAAGAATAATGATTTTAATATCTGGATATTTTTCTTTGACCGTCTTTGTACAATAAACACCGTCCATTTCTGGCATACGAATATCCATTAAAATGACATCTGGCCTTTCTTTTTTTATACTCTCAAGAACTGCAAAACCGTTTTCAACAGCATCTACGACTTTCAAATCTTCATGTGTTGATAAAACAATTTGTAAAGACTGTCTAATAAGTTCTTGATCATCTGCAATCATCACTTTAATCATCTTTTTTTCCTCCTATTTTTGGTATTTCTACAACTGTTCTAAATCCTTCTTCACTATAAAAATGTATCGTTCCATTTAATATAGCAACACGTTCATGCATTTGTTTCAAGCCATATCCATAATGAATTTCCTTACAGCCACTTCCATTATCTTGCATAATAATCATATATTTTTCCTCTTCGTCAAAAAGATGAATTTCAATATGAGAAGCATGTCCATGTCTTAAAGCGTTTGTCATCGTTTCTTGAATAATTCTAAAAATAATATCTTCTTTCGTATTTTCAAAATCAACATTTTCCCATTCATAATACAAATCAACATTTAAATGAGAAACACTTTGAAATTCCTCAATCATTTTAATCAAACCATCTTTTAAAGTTCTTTGATCAAGTGCTCCCGGTCTTAACTTATATAAAGAACGTCGAACATCTTTAATACTTTCACGAACAACATTACTAATTACCAAAAGTTGTTCTTTTGACTTTTGTGGATCAATATCAATCAAAGCAATACAAGCATCAATTCCCGCCGAAATACCTGTTAAGGCATGTCCTAAAGTATCATGTATCTCTCTTGAAATTCTTTTTCTTTCTTTATCTTCTGCCATTTTTTCAGATAAAGCAGAATACGTTTTTAATTCATCATTGACTTTTGAAGCAAGTTGAAGTTCTTTACTGATTTTCTTTGTTTCTTCTTGTTGAACTAAAACTTGGCAAATAAGATAAAGAATAAAAACAACAACATTTAATGAAGCTAAAATATTTTTAGCAAATAACATAAATGTTCGACTTGAATTTGGATAAAATGATAAATAAGATTCAATACTTGGCATATGTATAATATTTGATAAAATATTAAAATCTGAAATCAATAATAAACCAAAGGCCATTAGTAAAAGTAAGGCCATATGTTTAATATTTCTCATATTATAAAGTAAATCAGCAAAAACAAAGAGTAAAATTCCATTATAAGAACCATTTAAACGAATAATTAATAAAAATGAAAGAATAATTTCGATATAAACAAGACCATTCGCCATTTTTAAATTATCTTTTTCTCTTAATTTCATTAATAAAACAATAATAATAAAAAGAAAAATCGATTCAAAAAAGATATTTTGTGGTGTTCTAGTAATATAAGATACTTTATTTAAGAAATCACGTGCATAATAATGCACTGAAATATATTTGGTAGAAAGTAAAAATAAAGAAGCATTATAGATAATAACAACCGCATTAATAAACAATAATGAATCTTTTAACTTTGTAACATATTCTTTTGTAAGATGATTCATTATTGCCACCCCGTTATATCATATTCTTCTATATTTTCTTTGGTAATCAATTTTGTTGGAACAATAATTGAGCGTTTATACTTTTTATGGTGTAACATCTTATAAGCCACCTTGATTGTTTCTTTTCCTAAAGAAGTAGGTGATTGTGAAGATGTCCCCACAATTGCTTTCGTTTCTGCCAACAATTTCTTTATATTTGGTGAACCATCAACTCCATAAATAAAAACATCATGCCCTAAATCATTTTCTTTTATAGAAGCTAGTGCTCCTAAAGCCGTTGGATCATTCAAACAAAAGACAACATCAAAATCAATTCCTTGTTGAATAATTTTATTTAAAGCAGGTAAAGCAAGTTCCGTTTGTCCTAAACAATCTTCACTTCCTACTATTTGATAATTCTCATTTAAAGCAACTGTATCTTTAAAGCCGTTGATACGATCAACCGCTGATAAGGCTTTAGAATGTTCAAGTAAAGCAATACGTGCATGATCAAAGCGTTGCATCATATCTTTAGCACACTGTACTCCTGCATCATAATTATCTGAAACAACTGTACAATCTGCAATTTGATCATCACTAATAGGAGCATCTACTACAATAATTTTAATTCCTGCTTTTTTGACTTCTTTTAATGTTTTATTAATACTCGAAGATTCAACAGGATTAATAATTAAAACATCGATTCCTAAAGAAACAAGGTCTTTGATTTGTTCATTTTGTTTTTTAGGATCCAAAGCTGGATCTCTAGTATATAAAACATCCCCATGATTATTAACAACATTTTCTATTTCATTATTTACAGCTTTATAGAAGGTATTATTCATTGTCATATAAGTTGCTCCAAATTTTATTTGTTTAGTATCAGTGTTTAAATAATGGTGATAGACAAAACAAATCATAATAAGGCTTACAATACATGTTATTTTTAAAGCTTTATTTTTATAAAAAGACATGTGTTTTCCTCCTATTCTCCCTTTATTTAATTTTAATGATTTTTGTCATCTATGTAAATATGACAAATGTCATAAAAGTATAATTAATTGATTTAAGACATTCTTGCCTTTTTGATTTTTATTCAAATAATATAAAACCATGAGTACTTATTTTGCATATTTCCCCATGGTTTTTTACTACTATTTTATAATAGTTATTTAATTATTTTCTTTTGTTTTTTTGTTTAATACAATATAGGCTATTACTGAAATAAATGCAATTGTCATAAATGTCCAAATTGATGTTTGGTCACCTGTTTTTACTTTATTTGTTTCTTTAGTAGTAATAACTTGTGGTTTTTGAATAGGTTCATTTTTTGTATCAGTTGATACTGTTGGTGCTTTTTCTAATGAATCTATTGCATTTTGTAATTCATTTACAAGAACATCTGCTTCTTCTTGTGTCATTTCTGAAGAATTTTCTAATTTCTTAGATATTTCTGTTACAGCATTTAGTAATTTAGAATAAGATGCATCTGTATATTTTTTACTATCTAATTGTTTGATTTTATCTAATAAATCATGAATTCCATTTAAATCTCCACGTTTAACTAATTTTTGAGAAGCTTTTTCTAATGCAACAGTTAATAAATTAATGTCATCACTTGAGTTTTCATTCTCTAATGATTTTTTAATATCATTATATGCTTTTTCAAATTCTTTCCATGTTGATGCTGTATAATTTTTTTCTTGATATTGAGCCATTATAGTCTTCAATACATTGATTTCATTATCTGTTGCCTTTAAAACTAATTGCGCCCTTGCATTTTGTAGTTGTTTTAATGCTTCATCTAATTGTTCTTTAGTAGCTTCTTGAGCAAGTAATGCTTGTGCATTCTTCAATGCTTGTTTATATGTGCTTACTGTTGAAGTTAAATATTGATCTGTATCTAATTTGTCTAATTCATTTGATTCAATATAATTTTTTAAAACTTCTTTGCTTACTGTGACTTTTGTAACTAATTGTGCTTTCGCTTTTTGTAAAGCTTCAACCATATCTTCTACATCTTTTTCAGTAATATTTGCTTCACCCTTAGCAAGTGTATCATTTACTGTTTGAACTTGTTGTTGTAATGTTGCCCAAGTTTCACTCGTATAATCATTTTCTTTTAATTGATCAATTGCATCAAGTTCATCCTTAACGCTTTGAATATCTCCACGTTTAACTAAACTTGCATAAGCAATTTCTAATTTTGATTTGGCTTGAACTACCAAATCAAGTTCACCATAGTTTTCATCGATTACTTTATTTGCTTGTTTTAATTTTGTTTTAAATTCTTTGTATGAATTAGCTGTAAATGTTGATTCTTTCACATCTAAAGTATCAATATAATCTTGTAAATCTTTTGTTGCTGTTGATACATATTCATCTTCATTTAACATAATGGTTTCTGAAATTGTTGGAATATGATTTTCATCCCATTCAATTTTTAATTCATAGATATTACCATCTGGCATATAGAATTCATTAAGTGATTTTCTCAAAGTTCCTACTTGAACCCATTTTTTATGAGTTGTACGTGTTTTTGCATCTAAATCATCAACAAGAACAGATACTCTTGCATTTGAAATTTCACCTTTTTGAATAATATGCATTTTCTTGACATCTAGATTACTTGATAATGTATATGTAATACTTCCTGCTTCTTTTGTTCCTGGTTTATAAGCTGTTGATAAATCACCATCAAATAAATATTGTGGAATATATCCTTTTGCTTCTACAGTTGTAGAAGTATATGCTGGATCATTTGTTACTGGTACATATTCTCCATCATTTATATCGATTTCATTGAAGAGAACCGCTCTTTTATTATTTGAAGCTGTCATTAAAATTTTCAAATAACGTGCTTTAACTTGGTTTGCAGTTCCTTCTACATATACTTTATTTGGATAAGTACTTGAGGCTTTATAACCTGCATCTGAATCAATGCATTTAACGTCTCCATCATTTGTATTTTCATTACCATCTCCAATAGTTACTACTTTTGTCCAATTTTTTAAATCATCCGATACTAAAATATCAGCATCCCTAATATAATTGACCGCACTATCTTGGCAATACATTTGAATTTTAGAAATTATTCTTTCTTGTCCTAAATCATAAATAATATATTGTCCTTTTTGTGGGAAGTCTCCGAATTCTGTTGTTGTATCAATATTACCATCAAAAGCAGCACCATTATTTCTAGTATCTTCTGCAACACCCCATGATGAATTAATATTCATAGTTGTTTCATATAAATATGGAGCTGTAACTTCATTTGAATGCACTTTAAAATGATTGATTGTTAATTTGATTGCATGATCTGTTTTATTTATCAATCTTACATATCTTCCATCTGGAAGCTCACCATCTTGATTAGTAATTGTTGTCCATTCAACACCATTTTTAGAAACTTGTAAAGTTAATCCTTCGCCATTTCCATAATCAATATTGAAAGTACTTAAATCTTTAATTCTTAATAAATCAACACCAACGTATTGACCTTTTTCTAAACTAATTTCTTGATTATAAATTAATTCTGTAAGAGCTTCTTCACTTTGTGAAGCTAATTTATAATCCGTATTTGTATAAACATTTGTATTATCAAAATTTTCATCTGGATTATAAGGTTTTACAGAGAATTCGGAGAAAATAACCCATACAGGTTTTTCTTCTTCATTAACTAAACGTACATAACGTGCTTTTAAACCATTGAAATTTTCATCTATTGTATCTTTTCCGCTAGAAACACCTTGATAAGTTTTGTATGTTGTCCAATTTTTATTGTCATTAGAATATTGTAAGCTATATTTTTTCCACTTATTTCCTGCTTCACGTTTTCCACCAATTGCTGCATGAATTTTACCAATAGCCGTTTCTTTACCTAAATCCCAACCAATATAATCACCTTTTCTTGTTATATCTCCTGATGTCCGAAATTCCACATCTGTTGAATCATCATCATCTGTTAAGTTAGCAACTGTTCCTTGATAAATTTTCCATACATCCGTATACATAAATGTTGCATTGATTTGTCCTGAATCATCCATTTTAAATGTTTTAACTTTCCACCAATATCCAGATGCACTATCTTGTAAATGTAATTCTAAGTTTCTAATACGAATTGCTTTCGCTTTAATATTTTGGCTTGTTACATCTAATTCAACAGATGCATCTCCATTATATTCTTGTATAGCTGTCCAGTTTTGTCCATCTGTTGTATATTCAATCACATATTTTGTTGATTTATCATATTCTGCATCTTGTGCAAAATGAATTGTTCCTAATGTTTTTTCTTTGTTGAAAGTTAATGTGATACTTGCATCAATTGGTAAATAGTCTTTAATTTCTCCACCTTTATAAGGACTTTCTGCAAAATGTGCGTATGTATCTTCACTATCATCTAATAAATCATTTAATGACCCTGATTTAAGTGTTAATTTATCAGTTGATAATGTGCCTGCATCTTTTTCTTCCTCTGCTACTTCTTCTTGGACATTAATTACAATATCTCTAACACCCAACCATGTATTAGATTTATCTTCAGTAGCAATCATTCTTATTCCTTTAACTGATTTTAATCCCAAATCAGTTAATACAACATCTTTTGGTAAAGTATATTCTTGATCATTTAAATCAACCCATTTTTTACCATCTGTTGTATATTGCACTTTAGCTTTAGAAAAAGTATCATTAGGATTCGCGTTTGTCCCTAATTTAAATGTTACTTTATCAATATCAATTGCTTTTGTATAAGTAACTCCTACATAAGTTCCTTTACTAATCGAATTTGGCGTTTTATAAACAATTTCCGTATTCACTTTATTATCAAATACATAATCTGTATTACCTGTTGGCATATCGTTACGATTTGTAATGAATTTAATTACTTGTTTATTTGGATCAACAATTGTTGAAGCAATATCACCTAAATAAGAATCCATTGTTTTAATAAATGGTACAATGTGTTGAACACCTACTTCGGCATATTCTAAATGATCAACATAATTAAATCCATAAGTTTTTGATTTTTCAAAAGCAGCTTGTCCTGCTGCATAAAGATCCCAAATTTTATCATTTGCATCACCATCTTGCACTGCTTTAATGGCTTTAATATAATTAATTGCTGCATCTGTTGTATCATCCCAACAATTTAACCAATAGACAATTTGATCTTTTACCCTTGAATCTCCAGCTTGTTCTCTATAAGTAGTACTCGCATTTTTTAAAATAGTAAATTCATTGATTAAGTCTTCAAATTGTTCATCACTGATTGTTGTCCCATTAGAGATAGCCGCTTTAAAACTAGCTAAATGGTCTTTCAAATCAACGGATTCTTGTAAAGCTGTAACACGATCATCCATATTTTGATTGATCATATGTTTTGAAAGTTCTCTTAAAGCAGCTGATGCTTTCGTTTCAAGAGCACTATTATGATCGACATATTTAAAGGAAGCATTCCAACATTTTTGCGCTTCTTCTTCACTTTGCCAGATATTCCATGAATAACATGCATTACCAAAAATTGCAACTTTGCTTGGTTCAGATTGTTGCATTGGATTTAAAACAATTCCTTGAATCTTGTTTGGATCTACACCTGGATGTAAGAATGTTGTATAACCACCCATGATCAAATGTTTTTTAGAGTTATCTGTACATGGCCAGTTGATCCACATATAAGGTCCACGTCCCACATTATTAGTAAATGTCGTTGTGAAATCATTTGTTACTTCTCCCCAAACTCTACCACCTGTCATGACAATTTGAATATTTTCCGGGAAATTTCGATAATAACCTTGTCCATTATACATATATTCTTGTGTGCAGAATGGTAATGTTAATTTTAAATCTGGATATGTTTTTTGCATTTCTTTTAACCATGCTGTCATATCTGTTAATGTTCTTGTATAATTTTCACCACCGACATTACCTGCATCATCAGCTAAAATAGCAATTTGACGTACTCCTGCTTGTATTACTTGTTCAAATTTAGCTTGTAAAACTTTTAAATCATTTTGATAGTTTTCTTCACTATTATATCTGATTGTATCATACATATAAGGATGTAAAGCGAAGACAAAACGGCATTTTGATTTATTTCCTGCTTCTGCAAGAGGTTTGATTTTTGTTTCAATTTCTTCGTTTGTATAAAGTTCTCGCCATTTAGAATTATGTTTTGGATCATCTTTAGGAGCATAGAAATAAGAATTCAACTTGTAGTATCCTCCCCATTCCATTAATTTTATACGATCCGTTGTAGACCATGGATTTCCATAGTAACCTTCAATAAATCCACGACTTGCAACATTAGCATAATCTTCCATTGTAAAGTTGCGGATATTTGTTCCGTCTAATTGTTTAAAAATATGATACAAACTTGTAAGACCATAAAAAGCTGCATCTGTATCTTTACCTAAAACAGTAATTTTTCCATTATCAACTTTTAATAAGTAAGAATCTAATTGATCAAATAAATCACTTGTTTTTACTGTATAATGTTCACCAGCATATTGATCAACATATTGATTAGAGCCTTTTATACCTACTAAAATATTTGTTTGATCTTCTTTAACTTCTGTTGAAGTTGTAGCATTAATCTTTTTAATAGCTAGCACTTCATTGAGTCTATCCCTTGTATATTCATCAATACCATCTTCATAGACTATATTGACATTTGATGTTATATCAAATGAACCATCTTGATATTCCATCATATGAGGATTAGGATAAACCTCATAATCACTTTCCAAGGCACTTACCATTGGATAAGATTGAACACATCCAATAGACATTAAAAATGTAAGTACCACTGCAATGATTTTTTTTACCTTCTCTTTCATATTCTTCTTCCTTCCTTATTTACATTACTGCTCCCTTAAATGAATAATGTAATTTTAATTTGCAAATACAAGAGCAAAAAATAAAGACCAAATAAACCACGCTAAAAAAGTGTAAGTTATTTGGTCTTGCCTACTTAAAGTAACAATCCGTATTTACGTCTTGTATTGTAACATGTCTTGTTTGTCTATGCAAGCGGTTACAATAATTTTGTCTAGACAAATTAAATACCACTACTTACTTGTAGTGGTATTTATTGACTATAAATCTTCTTTTTTTAATACCCAACCATGATATAAATGCCATCCATACAAATAAAATAACATTTGCTTCATCACCCGTTTTAGCAGTTGATGTATTCTTTTGTTTTCTATTGTCTTTGTTTGTAGATACTATAATTTGATTCTTCGTCTTTTTTAGATGATGAATCATCATTTTTAGTAGAAGTTTCTACTTTCTTTAGATTATTCATTGCTTTTTCTAAATTTATCACAGCTTCATCTATTTTTTCTTTTGAAGCATCATGATTATCTACAACATTTTGGGCTTCTTTAATAATATCTTATAATTGTTTATTTTCTGATTCTTAAGCAATAATACTTGCACTTGTTACTAAATAGTCTAATTCCATTGTTGAAACAAATGTTTTTGTGAACCTAATCGAATATCATCTACATATCCTACAAAAGCATGTTCTTTACTTCCAATTCTTTCAAAAGGAATCATCATTGTTGCTTTTAATAATCTACCATTTACTTGTTCATCATCACCAATTATATCTACTAATCTCCCATTTACATATAATTCAATGACTTCTTTTCTATTTTTAAATTCTAATTCAACCCATGGATTAACTGGTAATTCATAATCAAATGAATAATCATGATTTTCTCTACTTAATCCTGCTTTACCAGTCTCTTTTTGAACAGCTTTAATAGCTCCATAACTACTTTCAAATAAAATCTGTTCATCTTCGCTTGAAGAATCACGTTTAACTTTAACACGTAAATCATTATTTAAACCAACTATATTAAATGATGTAGAAACATAACTCTTATCATCTAATAAATGTAAAGTATCATGACTATCTAATAAAGCAAGTTCAATATTTTCATAATCTTTTAATTAATCTAAATTACCTAAATCATAATGAGCAATAACGTTTTCATCTTTATCGTTTCATAACCAAAGTTTGTACCTGGAGCATCTCCAAGTGTAACTCTTAAATTATTCGCTTGGCTTAAAGTTTTATCATCTTTACCCCATAATTTAGCACCAAATAATGGAATTGAATTTTGTAAACGATTATAAACATCATATTCACTAATACCATTTTCTAAATAATCTGTCATGCCGTTCCATACAGCAATAGCCCTCCAAGCATTTGTTCATTCCCAACAAGAATTGTTACATTCCCAATAGAATTAATTTCTTGATTATATAAAATACCATCTTTTAAATAATCATAATAATATCCGGCATTAGGAACAATGTAGTAATGACCATCATTACAATCGATTAAATCATAATCTTGTTCATACATTTGTTCCATAGTTGCATAACCAAAGTTCCATAAGTTCATTTGAACATCTTTGCTTCTTACCGCTGTATTCCCCAAACATTGTGTTTAACTTCCCAAAATACGCGCTGTTCTTCCCGTATCTTGTACATATTTCAACTTATCATCAGAGAATCGACGATAAGCTTCTTTATCTGCATTGTATTCATCTGCGCCAACATGTACTGTTGTTTGTTCATCAAAAACAAGATCATTTGAAGTATATAAGTCAATATATAAGCGTACATATCTTGCGTTATAAATCTGATTCAAAATAATTTTATCTGTTAAATTTTTTCTTGGCATACTTTCATATTCATTTGAAACATAAGCCGTTTTGTTTAACGCTAAATTTTGTTGGCCACCTCTGCATAAACTGGCACAATCGCTAGAACTGAACTCATCGACATAGATAATGTAAGGACAGCGTAATACTTTTCTTTTTCAATTTCATATTCTTATTCCCTTTCTTTTAAAAAAAACCAAACATAAAAACAACATAAAAAATGTCGTCTATATATTTGGTCTTGCCTAATTAAAGTAACAATCATTGTCTATACAATAACGAGAATATACAGTTGTTGTCGAGCGCTTACATTTTAAATGTGACAATTCTTTTTTATATGAATACATAAATAAGTTTGTTCATCTGGCGCAAGTGTATAATTATATTTACTTTTAATCATTTTTTTTATTCGATTAATGCATAATGATAATCGAATATTTTCTTTTAACATATCTCTTATATTTTCTGTTGTATCCATCGTATTTTCAATATCATTACGAAAAACTCTTTCCGCTAAAAATTTAAGATGTGTTGATAACCTTGCATAATTGATTGAATCTAATTCTAATTTTATATTCATAGTTTGCTCAATTACTTCAAAAACATCTTTTACAAAATTTACTATTTTAGATGTATTTTGTGAACTATTTTTTGTTGAAAAATTTACTAAATGCAAAGCAATATATCCTGCTTCTGCTTCTTCTAATTGAATTCCAATCTTTTCTTTAATAAGTTTTATAGCCCATAATCCCAGTTGGTATTCCTTTTTATATATCGCTTTCGTCTCTGATAAAACAACATTAGGTAAATCTATCTTTTCTTTTTTACGTTTAATAGCAAAGGCAATGTGATCACTAATTGCTAAAAAGATTTCTCCATAAAATTGTGTACTTAATTCATTTGTTGCTTTATTAACTAACAAGCTTGTAATTTCATAGTAAATAGGTTCAATATCATCAATTGCTCTACGTAACCGTTTTTCGCTTTTATCTTTAAAAATATATGTTTTTTCAATATGTGACTCATCTACTAAATCACCTATTTTCTTTTGAAAGCCAATACCTGACCCTGTCAAAATAATATCTCCTAATTCATCAGATAATGCTGCAATACTATTATTATTAAATATTTTTATAATTTTCAATTTTATTTCTCCCTACATTAATATTTCATTTAATATCTCAGCAATAAATTGAACTTCAGTTCCTATAATAATTTGTATTTCGTGCTCGCTTGTTTCAACAATGTGAGAGAAATTCATATTTGATAGAGCCTGTTTATCTATTATTGATATATTTTTTACTTCCACACGTAATCGTGTAATACAGTGGTCAACACATAAAACATTAGTTTTTCCACCTAGTGCATCTAATAATTCAATTGACATATCATCATAAGTAAATGCTTTTGTTTTTTCTTCTTTTGGTTGTATTTTTTCTCTTCCAGGTGTCATAAGATCATATCGTAAAATCAACATTCTAAAAATAACATAATAAATGACACCGCAAATAACTCCTAAAGGGATTAAAAATAATATGTTATTCGCAAACGGCGATTTAAAACTCAATATATAATCAATTAATCCAGCTGAAAAACCAAAACCAGCCATCCATTTAAGACTTGCAGAAATAAAAAGCATCATTCCTGTAAGGAAGGCATGAATTAAATAAAGAATAGGTGCAACAAACATAAAAGCAAACTCTAAAGGTTCCGTAACACCTGTAAAAAACGAAGCCAACGCTGCTGAAAATAAAATGGAACCTACTTTTTTCTTATTTTCTTTTTTAGAACAATGATACATTGCTAAAGCAGCTCCAGGTAAACCAAACATCATTACTGGGAAAAATCCAGCTTGATACATTCCTGTCGTACCTTTAACCCCACCTGAAATCGTTCCCCAAAACTTTCCAATATCATTAATACCTGCAACGTCAAACCAGAATACAGAATTTAAAGCATGATGCAAACCGGTAGGAATCAATAAACGATTTAACACACCATAAATTCCTGCACTTAATGGTCCTAATTTTGATATTTCTCTTCCAAAATAAATAAAGAAATGATAACAAGTAGGCCAAATATAAATAAAAAGCAAAGAAGTAATGAGCGTGATACCTATTGCGATAATTGACGCAAATCTTTTGCCATCAAAAAAAGATAAAAATTGCGGTAAACGCTTTTGATCAAATTTTTGAAAAGAAATAAAAACAATAAGTCCTATCAATATTCCTATAAAAGCACTTTGGATATTATGAAATGCCAAATCCACATCATATTCTGGAATTTGCATCATTAAAGAAATACATTTAGGTGATAAAATAGTTGTCATTGTCATATAGCAAGTAAGTGTACTCAATGCAATAAATGTATCTCTTTTTTTAGACATTTCCATAGCAACAGCTAATGCAAATAGAATAGGAAGATTATCAATAATTGTCCCACCAGAAGTAATTAATAAAGCCGCTAGCGGACTATGTACACCCCATCCAGTAGGATCAATCCAATACCCTATTCCTTTAAGAAGTGCTGCAATGGGCATAATTGAAACAGGTAGCATTAATGATTTACCTAATCGCTGTATATATTTCATAGCTACCTCCTTTTTAAGTACTTTTTATATCACTAAAAAATACAAACAAACATATATTCATAGGATTTATTATACTCTTGTCTAGTCAAAATAGCTAATAGAAAATATTTTATTTTAACTTAAAAATATATCTGTTTTATATTTATTTAATTTTACAAAATAAAGACCATGAGATTTCTTCTAAAAAAACATCTCATGGTCTTTTAATACATTATCATTATTTTTGAATCAACTGTTTTGCATATTTTATAATACTACTTCCATCTAACAAACCATAATCTTTTAAAGAAATTACGGCTACTGGCACTTTAACCACCTTTTTAATTTCCTTTAAATCTTCACTTCTTTGTGGCGTAAGTAAAACCACATCAGCCTCTTGTAAATGTTCATTTAAAAACACTTCAATATCCATTAATTGACTTTTAGCTACTTCTTCTATTTTACGAACCAGCATATTTCCTGAAAAACCTGGTTTTGACAGTAATGTTATCTTCATATAAGACCTCCAAATACATAGTAATAATATAATAAATGAAATAGCTAAAATGTACAATATCTATTTTAGCTGTTTATTCTCGGATTTCTTCTTTCTCTATTTTTTCTTAAGGCTTTGAAGTTAATAGTATGAAATATGTATAATCTTCTCTTCCCACAATAATTTATACAAGTCTTCTACCCGATTTTAAATTCACTCTAAAATCATAATAAAATAAATACTGTCTATAATTCTTTCTATATTATATAAAATAATTTTATTATCTTTTAAATGTATTTTCATATTTTCTCCCTAGGAAGAAAAACGAAGAACGCATAGACTAGAATCCCTCTATTTATCCAACTTTTAAATCCACTTCTTGAAACACCAAGTATTTGAGTTACAGCTCTTAAAGAAACAGTTTTAATACCAGTACTTTCTTCTATATATTCTTTAATAGCTTCATAGAGGACATTTACTGGCTGCTTACTATGCTCATTGCTTTTTTTAATATTTCAACGGCATCTTTTAAATCTATATTTTCTTTATCGTTCTTTGTATCATCAAATTATTTACATCATCCTTTTTAGAAATATTTCTGTTTAACTGGTACTAAATTTATACTAGCACTATAGGATTAGAAGCATAATCAAGAACATCTTTTAAACTGTACTTAACTGCCCATATAGAAGTTGTTGCCATTATATATCGACCACCTTGTAGCATACACATGATAACAGCACCACATAAGGCACCTAATTCAAATACAACAAATAGTTTTATATACTCCATAATTCATTTCTCCTTCATGGGGTATTAGGGGGATTTCCCCTAACAGGCTGACTTTTGACGGCAAAAGTCCTTGCTTGCTACAATTCAGGACATAGAAATAAATCTCTTTTATAAAGAATTTTAATTGACCATACGAAAGATCATTATCTAACATATTCATCTTTCTTTTTCATTTTTTCTATGGCCTTAAAATCGGTTTATACATAATTTTCTTCATTAAGAATGATTCCCTGATCATGATATTTCTCTTTTAATTTCTGTAAAGCTTTCTGTTCATCTTTGTCTTCAATCACTTCCTGATATTGCAATATTTCTATAATTTCAACTTTAAATTTCATCTTTTTATTATCCTCCATTATTTAAACCATCAAAAAAATAATCAGTATTTTTTCAAGTTTTTCATACTGATTCTTCAAATTATTTAAATCTTTGAGGTGTAAATTAATGAGATTAATTTCTTCATCTAACTGATTTCTTTTATTGAGTTTTATTTGTTTTTGCGATTTTAACTTTTGAATTTCTTTTATATTTTTCTTTATCAATTGATTCAACTCCATTCTTTATTCATAAAAAAAGAACAACTCTCTACAAAGCTGTTCTTATAATTCCAAACTTATTTTAAAAAAGCATATCGTCTACATAATCTTTAGTATAATCAGTAGCAATTAAATTCATTCCAGTCAGTGACTTAATAAGTTCTCTAATTTTTAATTCACTTTGATAACCACTAAATCTTTTTTTCCATTCAAGAATATATTGATATATCATATTTTCAGTCACCTCATGATAAGTTTCTTTTAAACTATCAAATGAAAATAAAATAGTCGTAATCAATTCTGCTTGATTTGTATCCTTCACCCTTTTAAATAATTGAAACGTTTTATTTACATTTTCTATATCTTTTTGTGAATATAATGATTTATCTATCTTAAAATCCTTACTCACTGTTATAAGCATCATTTTTCCATATTCTTTTTCATAAATTAAATTATTGTTTGAAAGAATTGTAATTATTTTCTTTATATCTGCACTGTATGGACCATATGTTCCTTTTGAAAATTCCACACCTATATCAGTCCCATATCTTGATAAAACATAACATATTTTTTGAAAAATTGTTCTTCCTACTTTAATGTTATATTCAGATTCTTCTAATTTCTTTATAAGCTGTAATACCAGTAGCCAGTTATTATTTATTTTCTCATAAATAACACCTGTTTTATTCACCTTATTTTCATTAACCAATAAAAACTCAACCTGTAATTTACTTTTTTCTGTTCCAAAAGGTGCATAGATTTCAATATCTATTGGCAGATCTTTTAAAGATTGATACATGAGTGGTCCAACAGTTTCCCAATCAAGTCCACCATTACCACAACCTAAAGGAGGAAATGCAATAGATGTGATTTTTAATCTTTCATAATTTTGAATAAACCAATTTAATCCTTCTTGAATATATTCAAGCTTAGAAGGAGAACGCCAATGTTGTTTTGTTGGAAAGTTTAAAATTTTTACAGAATTATCTTCATAATAAGGATATAAATAACCTGTATGAATTAACTTTTTAGTACACATATCCTTATATTCTTCAAACATTTTTGGATATCTGTCTTTATAAATTTTAGCAATTCCTTTACCCATGACACCAACACAGTTAATAGTATTAACTAGGGTTTTCATCTCTGATTCAAAAATATCTCCTAGTTTAATTCTAATCATATGACTGCCTCCTTTCTATTGAAAAAATAATTCTTTACGAATAATCACTTGAATATTTAAATTCAAATCCTCTACTTTTTGTTTTGCATTTTCATTACAAACAATAACACCTATCAAATATTCTACGGGCACTTTATTGAGAACCAAAACCTCTGCACATTGTATTTGTTTATTTTCATACTGTTCTAATGGGTTATCACTCGTCCAATATTTTGCAAAAACTTTAGAAAATTTAATATATCTTTTGCCTTTATCAGCTGATTCAAAAGCTGCCAATTCTGATGCAGCATTACGATCTGATACAACAGTTCCTTCTAAATCAAGAACTCTTTTATCAACACAAACAATACATAAATCATCTATTTTTTTATGATTTATTAAGTAATACATCATTGGATTTCTAGGATTAAAATATAAATTAGCATAATCATGGAGCATTCCATGATTTGGAATTCTTTTATCATCACGTCTTTTTTGAACATCTGGATTTGATAAATCCGTTGAAGAAATATCACGTATTAATTTTTCATTTTTAGATAATATTCCATGTTGAAATATACTTTTGAGATTTCTTAAGTCATTAATATTAAATAAAAATTTAACAATACTATAACTTTCCGAAATTAAATTCATGATATTTATCCTCCCATTGATATTTCTTTCCAATGAATATTATCTCATGTTATATCTTTCTATTCAAGCAATAAAAAATGATAATATCAGAAAAAACATTGTTATGCTTGACCTCTATTTTATCTTAAGTAACTCTTTTTGACTTATCAATTTTTATATGAATTTTTAACTATTTCATCAAATATTTTTTCATTTCTCTTTAATAATTCTAAATTTCTTTGTGATAAACAATATATTTTTTCTGACAGTTGTTCTTTACACAAATATCTTTCAAGAATATGTGCAAATGCATAAATTGCATGATAATCCTCATATTTTTCAGATAACAATGGATTTTCTTGATTTCTTTTGTAATTCTTTCTT
>UMDD01053318.1_pt1 | contig 55771 bp, 52 predicted proteins | sample 1964401 | NCBI WGS metagenome assembly UMDD01 (sample SAMEA4835985, study PRJEB28245) | human gut metagenome | biome: gut microbiome; material: fecal sample | place: Denmark | collected 2008
TTTAAATTACTTACACACTTTTCTTGACAAACCCTGCTTTTTCGTTTAAATCTTATAATTGAATATCTGTCTAATTTGCCGCTCTGTCAAATAGTAATTTGTAAGTGGAAGATTTGTAATATTTTCGAATTCTTTTATAAATTCACTTGATGCCGTTACATTGATATATTTACTTTCACCTTTGACCACCTTAAAGCTTCTAATGAATTTCATGATTTGATGTGTGCTGTATTGATTATCCAATATCTTAAACTGGAATATTCTTTCTAACAGTACGGCAAGATAACAGATCAGGAAGTGTCCCTTTATGCTGTTTTCTTTTTGAAGAAATACAGGGCGTGCATCTAAATCAGACTTCATTATTCTGAAGGATTCTTCTATCCTCCATAGATTGTGATATGTATTATAGATATCAATATCATCCATATCCTTTTCTGAAGTAACAAGCATATTGTATCCTGCAAACTTTAGCTCTTTTTCAATCATTGATTCGTTTATTGAGGCCTTGGCTTTCTCTCCGTCTTCATCAATGAAATCGACATACTTTCCTAAATCTCCATATTCTGATCGTTTTGCCTGACTGTAACAGAGGTTTCTTGCTTTTTCAATCTGTTTGGCTATTTCATATTTTTTCTTTGAGGCCAGTTTTGGATTATAGGTAACAAGTCTTTTTTCTGTAAAGCAGAGGGTTTTCTTTTTACCATCTATTTCAAAAGTGTATGGAAATTTTTCGACACATGATTTATATCTGTATAACAGTGTGCCATCTCTGCTTCTTACATCCTTCCAATCATCATTATCCAACAGTACCCATGTCTTTTCTTTTTCAGGTAAGGATTTTACTGATTTTGAGAAGAGATAGCCATCTCCGTTTTCTTTGGAAAAGGCGATATTCTGTGCACAGTTCAATCCTTTATCTGCAACATGGATGGTTTTCCCTGTGATTTGATTTTTATCTTTCAGTTTTTTGATGACATTTCTCAGTATGGGCTTTTCACTTTCGTTGCCAGGAAACAGTTCCATGCCAATAGGAATTTGATTTGCATCAAGAAGCAGTCCTAAGCCGACAATGGGATCTTTTCTGTTTTCTTTAGAAGGACCTTTTCTTCTAAAGTCATCTTCTCTGTCTATTTCAAAATAAAAATTACTGCAGTCAAAGTAGGTCTTGGAAGTATTGATATCATAGAATTTCTTTGTCTGTTCATTAAAGATTTCGATAAACTTGCCGTAGTCATTGCCAATGAATTCAAGACCATCAAGAAGCTGATCATAAGAAAAGTGAACGCCGTCTCTTAGTTGAGGAAGGACCTCATGAAAAGTTCTATGCTTACTGCATGGATTAACAAGACGAGCATAGATAAGAGATGAAAGAAGTTCGTAAAGGTCAAACTCAAAAGAATTATGCAGATTGAAATAGTCGACATACTTTTTGATATCCATTTTATTCATCATAGATATGAATGGAAAATATCCAAGATAGAGTTCAGGAGAATGATCGGAAATCTTAAGAGAATTCTTGTTTTTATTATTTTTGTTGAGTTCATCCACTTCTTTTTGAAAATAGGCAATAGGATCATCGATACCTTTGGCTTTCCAAGCTTCAACAGAAGCAAGTGATTTATAGGTGCGATGAGCACCACCATGCTTTTGAGGAGAGTAATAACTTTCAACGATGGAAAGATAGGTACGACCTTTAAGAGTAGATTTTTTAAGGAAAAAAGCCATAGAAACACCTCCAATAATATATCACTACTATCACTATATAAATTATAACATAAAAAATAATATAAAAAAATTAAAAGTATAAAAAAGGCCGATAAAATCGACATATTGAAAGAAATGGTTTAAATGTAGTTCTAAAAAATATAGTGATAACTTCTAAAGACGGGATTTATATAAAATATCATAGCTTTTTACCGTGTAAAAATTTGACATAATGTGGCAAATATGGTAGATATATGCTATTATTGATGTAAGCTGTATTAGAATGTAGAAAAATAAAAGTTTATATAAGTTTGGGAGATGTTATAAAAATGGATAAACAGAAAGCACTACGTGTCTTTGGGTTGTTTGTTGCGGATATATTCACTATAGTTCTAAGTGTTTATGGGGCACTAATTTTAAGATTTAACGGTCCAATTGATACAATGTATCTTAAGCGTGCTAATTCTATCATTATACCAATTTTGGTTGTGTGTTATGGAATTTTGTATGCATTTGAAATGTACAAAGGAATATGGAGATATGCTTCTATTGCAGAATTATGGAATATTATTATCTCATCGATTACATCAACATTAGCTATCATTGTTATTAGTTATGTAACAGGCAACGCATTACCAGCTACATGTTATTTAATGACGTTAGTTATTCTTGTTGCTGGATTATGTGCTTCAAGATATTCATATCGATTGATAAGAATGTTTAGAAGAGAGTATTTGCATAATGAAGAAAAAGAAAAAGAAAGAGTTCTTATTTATGGAGCGGGAAGTGCTGGGGAAAAAATTTTAAGAGAGATTACTAGCAGTTCTGGTTTACATAAAGAAGTCGTTTGTTTTATTGATGATGATGACAACAAATGGACAAGAAAGATTCATAATGTAAGAATTAAAGGTGGACGCGATGTTTTAAAATCAGTGTGTAAAGAAGAAAAAATTGATGAAATCATCGTAGCGATGCCAGCTGCTGATCGTAAACAACTGGCTGAAGTATTAAATGTTTGTAAAGAAACAAAATGCCGATTAAAGAGAGTTCCAGGGTATTATCAAATTCTAAACGGGGATGTTCATTTATCTGATTTAAAAGATGTTGAAGTTCAAGATTTACTTGGAAGAGATCAAATTGAAGTTAATCTTTCAGAAATCATGGAATATGTTAAAGATAAAGTGGTTATGGTTACTGGTGGTGGAGGATCTATTGGATCTGAATTATGTAGACAAATAGCTGCAAGTAATCCCAAACAATTAATTATTGTAGATATTTACGAAAATAATGCTTATGATATTCAATTAGAATTAAAAGATAAGTATCCATACTTAAATTTAGAAACATTAATTGCCTCTGTAAGAAATACAGACAAAGTTAATCATTTATTTGAACAATATCATCCGGATATTGTATATCATGCAGCAGCGCATAAACATGTTCCATTAATGGAAGATTCACCATGTGAAGCTGTAAAAAATAATGTATTTGGAACGTTAAATGTTGTACGTGCTGCCGATAAATGTGGAACTAAAAGATTTATCTTGATTTCCACAGATAAAGCAGTAAACCCAACAAATGTTATGGGTGCTACAAAACGTATGTGTGAAATGATTGTTCAATCATACAATAAAAAATCAAATACAGAATATGTAGCGGTACGTTTTGGAAACGTATTAGGCTCAAATGGTTCGGTTATTCCATTATTTAAAAAACAAATCAAAGCAGGTGGACCTGTTACGGTTACTCATCCTGATATCATAAGATACTTTATGACAATACCTGAAGCAGTTTCACTTGTATTACAAGCAGGGGCTTATGCTAAAGGTGGAGAAATCTTTGTCTTAGATATGGGAGAACCTGTTAAGATTGATGATATGGCAAGAAACTTAATTAAGTTATCAGGATACGAACCTGGTATCGATATTAAGATTGAATACACAGGTTTAAGACCTGGTGAAAAACTCTTTGAAGAATTATTGATGAAAGAAGAAGGAATGCAAGATACTCCTAATAAACTCATTCATATTGGTAAACCAATTGAATTAGATGAAGAAAAATTCTTTAATCAATTAGTTCATTTAAAAGAAGTTGCTTATCAAGATAGTACAGATATCAGAAAAAATATCAAAGAAATTGTTGATACATATCAACCTCAAATTATTTAAAAGATATAAATAGATATAATCGTCGCAGGGTCGCGTTATTGATATTTATTGGTTATATGCTCCTTAGTCGAATAACATTAGTTATTCGATGGGCGAAGCGTATCTAAAAGGAGGTTAGTATGTTTGATAACTGGTATGTAGTTCAAGTAAGAACAGGAAAAGAAGAAGAAATAGCTAAGAAATTACAATTTCATATAGATCATGATATTTTATTAGAATGCTTTATACCCCATTGTGTAAGAAAAAAGAAGTTCAGAGGACAATGGCAACTAGTAGAGGAAGTACTATTTAGAGGATATATTTTTGTTATTACTGATAAAATAGATGATCTTTATACACAACTAAAAAAAGTACCTGATCTTACAAAATTATTAGGTAATGATGGAGAAGAAATATTTCCTGTCTATCCTCAAGAGGCATTATTTCTATCAAGATTTAGTACTGAAAATCATATTGTTGATTTTTCGAAAGGATATATTAATGGTGACGCCATCTCTATTATAGAAGGTCCTTTAATGGGGTTGGAAGGACATATTACGAAGATAGACCGACATAAACGTGTTGCATACGTTGATGTTAATCTTCTAGGTCGTGTTTCTACTGTTCAAGTAGGACTAGAAATTATTAGTAAAGACTAAAAAAAGCATAACATTGTTATGCCTTTTTTCGCATATAGAAAGGGGAAGAAATATGAAACATAAAAATATACCATTTTCACCACCTGATATGAGTGAAGATGAAATAAATGAAGTAGCAGATACATTAAGAAATGGATGGATTACAACAGGTCCAAAAGTAAAAGAATTTGAACGGCAAATTGCTGATTTTGTTGGTGTTAACAAAGCTGTGTGCTTAAACTCACAAACTGCCTGTGCAGAAATGGCTCTTAGAGTATTGGGGGTAGGTGAAGGTGATGAAGTTATTGTTCCTGCTTATACTTATACAGCAAGTGCATCCGTTGTATGTCATGTTGGTGCCAAACTTGTTTTAGTTGATGTACAAAAAGATAGTCTAGAAATGGACTATGATGCTTTAGAAAAGGCAATTACTGAAAAAACAAAAGTAATTATTCCAGTTGATTTAGGTGGGGTGCCTTGTGATTATGATCGAATCTATGAAATCGTAGAAAAGAAAAAACATTTTTTCAAACCAAATAACAAGATTCAAAAGGCGATGGGAAGAATCTCAGTCAATGCTGATACGGCTCATGCTTTTGGTGCTTCATGGCATGGGAAAATGTGTGGTTCACTAGTTGATTTTAGTTCTTTCAGTTTTCATGCTGTTAAAAACTTAACAACGGCAGAAGGTGGAGCACTTACATGGAAAACAATTGAAGGAATTGATGATGAAGAAATCTATAAAGAACTTCAATTGTTGTCATTACATGGACAATCAAAAGATGCTTTAGCTAAAACAAAATTAGGAGCATGGGAATATGATGTCGTTGCTCCACTTTATAAATGTAATATGACAGATATCATGGGTGGTATTGGTTTAGCACAGTTAAGAAGATACCCAACTATGTTACAAAGAAGAAAAGAAATCATTGAAAGATATGATGAAGCATTTGTACCACTAGGTATTAAACCACTAAATCATTTTGATGAAAATCACCAATCAAGTGGACATCTTTATATTGTAAGGGTACCTAACATTAATGGTGATAAAAGAAATGAAATTATTGAAAAAATGGCTGAAAGAGGAATAGCATGTAATGTTCATTACAAACCATTACCAATGCTTTCGGCTTATAAGAATCTAGGATTTGATATCAAAGATTATCCAAATGCCTATGATTACTTTATCAATGAAATCACCTTACCTCTTCATACTAAACTAAGTGATGAAGATGTAGATTATATCATTGATAACTTTAAGGAGATCATTTCATGCTTGTAAAAGAATGGAATGAATTACCTGATTATATGCAGGTAGAAGAAGTAAAGCCTTATTACGAGATTCTTAGAAAGAAAAAAGGACAATTAATGTTAAAGAGAATATTCGATATTATTTGTTCTTCTATTTTAATTGTTCTTTTATCACCTGCGTTATTATTTATATCAATATGGATTAAATTAGATTCTAAGGGACCTGTATTTTATCGTCAAGAACGAATTACTCAATATGGGAAAGTGTTTAGAATATTCAAATTTAGAACTATGGTAACAAATGCTGATAAAATTGGAACATTGGTAACAACACAAAATGATTCAAGAATTACAAAAGTAGGAAATAAAATTAGAAAATGTCGCTTAGATGAATTACCACAATTATTTAATATTTTTCTTGGAGAAATGTCTTTTGTAGGAACAAGACCAGAAGTTCAAAAATATGTTGATGCTTATTCAACTGAAATGAATGCAACTTTGTTACTCCCTGCTGGAGTAACAAGTCTAGCAAGTATCAAATATCGAGATGAGGATGAAATTTTAGAACAAAAGACAAAGTTAGGTAAAACAATTGATCAAGCATACATTGAAGATGTATTACCTGAAAAGATGAAATTTAATTTAGAATATATCAATGACTTTAATATAGGGAGGGATTTATACTTATGTATGAAAACAGTAATTTAAAATATCCAAAATTTTCTATATTAATGTCTGTGTATTTTAAAGAAAAACCAGAATATTTAAGAGAATGTTTTGAAAGTTTATTAAATCAAACAGTTAAGGCAACTCAGTGGGTTATTGTTAAAGATGGGCCACTGACTGAAGAATTAGAAAACGTGCTCAATGAATATGATCAAAAATATAAGAATTTAATCAAATTTGTTCCAATGAAAGAAAATGTTCAATTGGGAAGAGCGCTAAAAGCGGGAGTTGAGGCTTGTGACTTTGATATAATTGCAAGAATGGATACTGATGATATTTGTATATCAACTAGATTTGAAGTTCAGCTAAATGAATTTGAAAATGATGAATTTTTAGATATTTGTGGATCATATATTAAAGAATTTAGTGGTAATATTAACAATATATTATCAGAAAGAAAAGTCCCAATAACTAATGAAGATATTATTCAATATCAAAAAAGAAGAAGTTCGTATAACCATATGACAGTTATGTTTAAAAAATATTCTGTTTTAAAAGCGGGTAACTATGAACATGCACCTTTAATGGAGGACGACATGTTATGGACAAGAATGATTTTAGCAGGATGTAAAGGAAAAAATATTCCTCAATATCTTGTTTATGCAAGAACAGGCTTGGATATGATTAATCGAAGAGGCGGATTTGCTTATTTTAAAAAGTATAAAGCAAGTAGAAAAAAAGTATTTAATCTTGGCTTAGCAAGTTACGGGGATTATTTATATACAATTCTAGTTCAATTTGTTGTAGCTATGATGCCAAAAAAATTGAGACAAATAATATTTATTAAAATGCTAAGAAATTAATAATATATATGGAGGAGAAATGATTAAAGTTTTACAAATAGGATTAAGTAGTAATCCGGGCGGAGTAGAAAGTTTCGTTTTGAATTATAACAAATATATAAAAAAGGATGAGTTTATTTTTGATTATGTAGATTTGTATGGGGAAGGAATAGCGTTTGAAAAAGAAATAAAGTTGTTAGGTGGAAGTATATATACGGTGCCAAATTATAAAAAACATCCAATCAAAGCAATAAGTATTTTAAAAAAGATAGTCTTCAATTACGATATAGTCCATATTCATATGCAATCTGCAGCAAATATTATTCCGATTATTGCTTCGAGAGGCAACAAAAAATGTACTATTATTTGCCATAGTCATTCTAGTTCAACTCCTAAAGGTTTTTTGAGAAAATTATTAAATAAAATAAATGTTATGTGGCTAAGAAAAATAAATGTAATTAAATGGGCTTGTGGAGTTAAGGCTGGACAATGGATGTGGGGAAATGATTTTGATAAGGATAACATTATTGAAAATGCAATTGATTATGATCGATATAAGTTTGATGCTACGACAAGAAAAATAATAAGAACCAAGTGTGGTTTTAATGATTCTGATAAAGTAATTGGATTTGTTGGAAGGTTTGGAGAAGAAAAAAATGTATTTTTTTTAATAAAAGTTTTACAAGAATTGAAGAAAATATCAGATGAATATAAATTATTAACTGTTGGTGGAAACGAACTATATTATGAATTTGAAAAAAAAATATCTGAATTAGAAATTGATGATTTGTATTATTCTGCAGGTATTCAAAAAAATGCTAGTGAGTGGTATCAAGCAATGGATGCATTGTTATTACCAAGCTTTTTTGAAGGATTTCCTATGGTTTGCGTAGAAGGACAAGCTTCAGGCTTGCCATGTTTTTTATCAAATAATATTTCTAATGAAATTTCAATAACAAAAAAAGTGAAATTTATCCCAATAGAAAAGCATGATGAAGTCAAATGGGCAAAAGAAATAGATAATGATTTACAAGATATGCGTCGAAATGATGCAGATTTTCCCAAGGAATATATTCTCAAATATGCCGTTAATCGGTTACAAGATAAGTATCGTGAGTTACTAAAACAATAGAAGGAGAACAGTTTATATGGATTTTATTAAAAAAAATTCAAAATGGCTATATTTAATATTATTTGCATTAATACAATATCCATTAAAAATTCAAGGTATTAAATGGTTAACATATGTTTTTATATATGCTATACCATTTTTATATTTAATTATTAACTATAAATGGCTAATAAGTTTCTTTTTTTCAATAAGGGATAAGATTGGAAAGAAGATGATTTATATATCTGTATATTTATTAATAGTATCTTTGGTATGGCCAATTTTATTTCAAACGTTTGATTTTACTTATATAACATACTATTGGAGAAGTGTTTTTCTATTAATTTTGAAAAATATATTTTTACTAGCAATTTTTGAAAGAATTTTCAAGAAGGAAGTTGATATAAAAACATATTTAAATTATTTTATTTATTCAACAATTATTTATGTAGTTTTTACACTACTTACAATTATTATTCCACAATTAAGAGCTATATTGATGAATATTATATATTTAGACAAAAACGATTTGATTAATTTATCTATACCATCTTATAAAACAAGATTTGGATGGAGCGGATGGTCTGGATACGGTGAGACTGTACACTGTACGTTATCTTTTGTTTTTTCATGGATAATTTTATTAGAAGAAAAAGAGTTTAATGTACAAATAAAATATTTATTTTTCTCTTTTGTTTGCGTGATTGGAAATATGTTATATGGAAGAACTGGCTTAGTTGCATCTTTTGTTTGTATGATAGCGCTTATGATTTATCTGTTTATAATACATAATTATAAGATTATAAAACTAATTTCTTTTATTTTTGGATTTTTTATTGTAGCATTGTTATTATTGAAAAATTTTAATTCTTCAATAGATTATTGGTATAATTGGGTTTTTTCAATAGTTGAAAATTTTATTACTCAGGGATCATTATATGACAATACAGGATCAGTAGAAACACTAGTCAATAGAATGTATTTTATTCCAAATCTAAAAACATTATTAATAGGTGATGCAAGATATATGGTAGATGGGCAATATTATATGCTAACTGATGTGGGATTTATGAGACCTATATTATATTTTGGGGTTTTCAATTATATAATGATGTTAATAATATATTTGAAATCGGTGATTAAAATTAGTGTTAAATATTTAGATAATAAATATATTGTATGCTTATTATTTGTAATAATAACTGTGTTATTTGAAATGAAAGGTGAAACAATTTCGATGATTTTTCCTGTGATTTTGCCGATGTTATATTTAATCGAAGAAAAGCAAAAAAATTAAGATAATAAGGAGTTAATTATCATGATAAGTGTAATTTTGAGTTTATTTAATGAAAAAAAAATATGGATTGAACAGGCAATAGAGTCTATATTAAATCAAACATATAGTGATTTTGAATTTATAATCGTAATTGATAATCCTGATTTATCAAATGATATAAAAGAATATTTGCTAACAACTGCTGCAAATGATAAAAGAATAAAAATTATATATAACGAAAAAAATATTGGATTAGCTAAGTCTTTAAATAAAGGGATAGATATTTCGATTGGAAAATATATTGCAAGAATGGATGCAGATGATATTTCGTTACCAGATAGATTAGAAAAAGAATTATTATTTATGGAAAAGACTAATTCAGATCTAGTATCTGCTTATAAAATAAATATAGATGAAAATGGTAATTATTTATTTAAAGATTGTATTATGAATAGGAATATTAATAAAACATTAAAATATACTAATATTATTGTACATCCATTAGTTTTAGTAAAAAGTGAAGTAATAAAAAAAATGGGTGGATATAGAGAATTAGTTAATTCAGAAGATTTGGATCTGTGGTTAAGAATGGTTGAGCAAGGGTATAAAATTAGTATTTTAAATGAATATTTATTGAAATACCGATTACGATCTAATAGTGCTTCTATTGAAAGACAGTTAGAGCAATACTATATTTCAAAGTACATTAATAAATTATCAAAAGAGAGAAAAAAAATGAATGGTGATGATTCTTTTTCAGTTAAAAATATGAATATATATTTGGATCATAAAAATTTTTCAGAAAGAAAAAAGAAAAAATTCTATCTTTCAAATATTGAAATAAAAAAATCATTAGATTATTTTATGTCGAATAAATATTTAAAGTTTTCTGTCCATATAATTAAAGCGTTTATATTTTCGCCATCGTATACCATAGAAAAAATATTTAATCAAATATCAATTAAAAGAATGGGGAATTTATAGAATGAATATATATAATTTAAAACAAAAGGTAAAAAACATAACATTATTAAGTAATGTGTATTATACGGTTGATAATCAAATTAGTAAATTAAAACATAAAAAGAAAGTGAAAAATTTTAGAAAAAATGGATGTGATGCTGCAAAGAAAATCGTTCAAGCAATGAATGAAACAAATTTTCAATTTTTTATTACTTATGGAACTTTACTGGGTATTGTAAGGGATAATAAATTTATGCAACATGATGATGATTTGGATTTTGGCATATTAGAGGGTGATAATTTTTCTTGGAGTGAAATTGATAAAATAATGAATAAATACAATATAACATTACTTCATGAATTTATTTATAAAGATAAAGTAGTCGAACGTACATATGTTACGCAAAGTAATATAAGTGTCGATTTTTTTCTATATAACAAGATATTAGATAAGCAAGAGGTGTATTTTTTCTTAAGAAAAAAAGGAGAAGTGTATAAAAGTCCTAATATCTTTACAGCATGGAAAATGATTCCGCCTACTATCAAAAAAATTAATTACAAAAATGTTTATAATTGTAATTTTCCAATCCCAAGTAATTATGAAGATATATTACAATATGCTTATGGACCTAATTGGAAAATACCTGATCCTACATGGGTGGATGATGGATATAATTACATTGAATGTGAAGAATATGGGTATTTGAATATATGTAATCAAAAGGAGAAATAAAATGAGTATACCAAAAAAAATACATTACTGTTGGTTTGGAAATAATCCTCTTCCTCAAAAAACAATCAACTATATGGAGAGCTGGAAAAAATTTTGTCCAGATTATGAAGTCGTAAAGTGGGATGAAAGTAATTTTGATATAAACAGTTGTAAATTTGTTAAAGAAGCATATAAAGAAAAAAAATGGGCGTTTGTATCTGACTATGTTCGTTTTTATGCAATGTATACAGAAGGTGGAATTTACATAGAAACAGATTCAGAACTATTAAAGCCGATAGATGAGTTATTAAAATATGATTCTTTCTTTGGATTGGCTGGTGATGATGTTACGTTAGCAATGTGCGGAACAACTAAAGGAAATGATATTGCAAAGGCAGTTATTGATAAATATAATAATAAATCATTTTATCAAAAAGATGGGTCACTAAATACAACATCTATAAATAAAGAGGTGTTTGACATATTAGTTGATTTGTTTGATTTAGATACAGAAAATGTAAATAATATACAACTACTAGGAAATAATAATGCTATTTTTCCTGAAAAATATTTTTTTTCATATGATTACATGACAGGTTTATTTAATATTCATCCAGAATTGTATGTAAAACATTACGGTGATGGGACATGGTTAGATTCAGAAACAAAGAAAATGCTAGAGTACCAACATAAATATGTGAAAATTTTTGGAAAAAGAATAGGTGTATATGTTGGAAAATCTATATATTATTTAAAATTTAAAGGAATATTTTATTTTGTAAAAAAAATATTTACTATTTTAGTACATAATGATAATTAGGTAGGAAGTGCTGATATGAAAAAAATTGCATTAATGACATGGCATCATGTGAATAATTATGGTACCGCTTTTCAAGCTTTAGCATTGAAAGAATTAATAACTGAATTTGATTGTGATGTAGATATTATTAATTATATGAGATTGGAGGCATCACCAATACAAAAAAAATCGTTAAAAAAAATAATAAAAAATTTATTTTATGAAAAAACAACTGTAGACACTAATGGCAAAATTTATGAATTTAATGATGATTGTTTTGAAGAATTTTATAGTAAAAATTTTACATATACGCAAATATGCCATAGTAGACAAGATTTGCAAGAATTAAATAATATTTATAATGGCTTTGTTTGTGGTAGTGATCAAATATGGGGACCAAGATGGTTCGATAGCCATTATTTTTTAGATTTTGTAGCAGATTCAAAAAGAAAAATAGCGTATGCACCTAGTATTGGTGTAACTGAGCTTTCTTCATTTCAAGCTGCTTGGAGTATGAAAAAATTAATTTCTAAAATTAAGTACTTATCTGTTAGAGAAAAAACAGGATGTGATGAAATATCTGAATTAACGGGTCGACATGACACTATCAATGTTCTTGATCCAGTATTGTTAATAGATGGTACATTTTGGGAAAAAATGCTCACCACATCAAAACAAGAATTGCCTGAAAATGATTATATGTTTATTTTCTTTTTAAAAAATAATGAAGAATATATTCAATTTGCCATTGAAGAAGCTAAAAAGAAGAATTTAAAACCAATAATAATGCATAGTACGCAATCGATAGATAATAATTACTATAATATTGAAGCACCTAAACCTGAGGACTTATTAAAATATTTGAAAGAAGCAACGTACATTTGTACTGACTCATTTCATATTATGGTTTTTTCTATAATTTTTAATAAACAATTTACAGTTTTTAACAAACATAATTCGAAAGAGTTTTCATCACAAAATGGAAGATTAACAGAATTACTAGATAGATTAAAAATAAAAAATGTTGTTTATAATGGAAAAATAGGTGATAAAATTGATTATAAAATCGTAAATGATGAATTATATAATCTAAAGAAAGTATCTAAATATTTTTTAGAAAATGCAATAAAAAGTATACCTGAGGAAATAAAGTATTATGACTACAAAAACTCATGTGAAGATTGCAAGAAATGTAAAGGTAATATTTCTTTCGAAATGAAAAAATATTTTTCAAAAAGAAAATTTATCGAACATAAGTTTATAAAAAAACGTATGATGTTATGGAATTTTTCACTTGAAGGAAAATGTTATGGTTGCGAAAAAAATGAGAATATAGATACTAGAAAACCAATATTTTATGATGAATTACTAAATGATTTTTTAAAAAATAAAAGCCTTTTAAATATTTATATGAAATATTATTTTACTTACGATTTAATAAATGTAATAAAAAAGATGATTCAATTTGTTAGGAGATAAAATATGGAAACGAAATATTCAAATCAAAAGAATGTATTGATTTTAATAAAACTATTAAAGGAGCATGGTATAAAAAAAATCGTTGCTAGTCCTGGAACATCAAACATGCCGTTAGTAGCAAGTGTTCAACAAGATGATTTTTTTGAAGTTTATTCTTCTGTTGATGAGCGATCTGCAGCTTACATTGCGTGCGGTATGGCTGCTGAAAAAAATGAACCAGTTGTTATTACATGTACAGGTGCGACAGCATCTAGAAATTATATGTCAGGATTGACAGAAGCGTTTTATCGTAAATTACCAATATTAGCAATAACTTCAACACAGGACATATCTCGCTTAGGACAAAACGCACCTCAATTGATTGATAGAAGGGTAATACCTAATGATATTGCAAAAATGAGTATCCATCTTCCAAGCATTTATACGTTATCAGAAGAAAGAAACTATGCTGTACTAATCAATTCAGCAATTCTTGAGTTAACAAGAAATGGTGGGGGACCTGTTCATATTAATCTTACTATTGCGGATGGTAGAAAAGATTACGATATAACGGAATTACCAAATGTAAATGTTATATCTAGAATAAATAATAGAGATGTTTTTCCTGAACTTCCAAATGGTAAAATAGGTATCTATGTAGGATCTCATAATGTTTGGAGTAAAAAACTAACGAAGAATGTTGAAGAATTCTGTAGAAAATTTAATGCAGTTGTACTGGTAGATAATATTAGTAATTATAAAGGTGAATACGCAGTGTTTTCAAATATTGTAACATATCAAGGAAAAAGAAATAGAAATGTTACACACATGGATTTGTTGATACATATTGGGGATATTGTTGGTACAGATTTTCAAGGCTTGGAATATGATGTAGTATGGAGAGTGAACCCTGATGGTGAGGTACGCAATACATTTGGAAAATTAAAACATGTTTTTGAAATGGAAGAATATGAATTTTTTGAATATTATGTAAAAAATCATTGTAGTTTTGATATTAAAAATAGTTATATAAAATTGTGGAACAATGAAATTAAAGAGGTACGTTCAAAAATTTCAGAACTACCATTCTCTAATATATGGATTGCTCAAAAAACAGCAAATAAGTTACCGAAAAATAGTGTGATTCATTTTGCTATTCAAAATTCATTACGTTGTTGGAACTTTTTTGAAACCGATAAATCTATTAGTGGATTTTGTAATACAGGTGGATTTGGTATAGACGGTAATCTGTCATCAATGATAGGTGCTTCTATTGTATCGCCTGACAAACTTTTTTATTGCGTAATTGGTGATTTAGCTTTTTTTTATGATATGAACGTTTTAGGAAATAGACATATTTTAAATAATGTAAGAATAATTCTTATTAACAATAATGGGGGGCAACAATTTAGAAATTATGATTCATCAGGATATCAATTTGGAAGTGATGTCAATAAATATATGGCCGCATCAGGACACTACGGAAATTCTTCAAAAACATTAGTGAAAAATTATGTTCAATCTTTAGGATTTAAATATTTGAAAGCTGAAAATAAAGAAGAATATCTATCAATTGTTGATGAATTTGTGTCTGAAAAATTAACAAAACAACCAATGTTATTGGAAATCTTTGTGGGTGAAGAAAATGAAAGAAACGCAATGGATAAAATTACACATTTAAAAATGACAAATTTGCATAAAAAAAAGATAATTTTGACAAATATTATTGGAGAAAAAAAAGTGAAAAAAATTGAAAAAATTATTAATAAATTTGATAGTTAATTGAGTATATGTTCTTTAATAAAGATAAATAATTTATTAATAATGTATTCACTTCGAGGAGAAATATGTTGAAAAAGATAGTAAGAAAATTATTTAAAGAAAAAAAAGTTCCTATTTATACTCAAATTAGAGATGGGGAAGTATTAAAAGGAAAAAATGCAATTGTTACAGGTGGTAGTAGTGGTATAGGATTTTCAATTGCAGAGGATTTTGTAAAAAATGGCTGTAATGTTGTCATTATTGGATCAAATGAAGAAAAGTTAAAAAAATCATGTGATAAATTAAAAAATACTAAATATTATACGCTAGATATAGAAAAAACGGAATTAATTAATAAAAATATAAGAAATATTACTAAATTATTTAAAAATAATAAAATAGATATACTTGTAAACTGCGCAGGAGTTACAAATAATAAATCTTTTTTTGAAGTAAATAGCTTAGAGTTTGAAAGAGTATTGAAAATAAATGTAGAGGGATATTATTTTATGGCTCAGGCGGTAAGTAAAATTATGATAGAAAATAAAATGCCAGGGTATATTTTAAATATTTCATCTTCTTCTGAAAGTAAACCTGCAGCAACACCATATAAAATTTCTAAATGGGCTGTAAGAGGAATGACACAAGGACTTGCAGAAGAATTATTACCATATGGTATCGTTGTCAATTCAATTGTACCTGGTAAAACAGCAACCCCAATGTTAAATGCATCACAATTAGATGATATTAGTTGTAATGCTCAACCAAATAAAAGATATATTGATCCTATTGAAAAATCACAAATTGCGACAATGCTAGTAAGTGGAATAGGAAATTCAATAGTTGGAGATTCAATATATGTATCGGGAGGTAACGGTACTTTTTATATCTAATAAAAAGTGCTATATAGTTAATGGAAAGTAGAACAAAAAATGGTATTAGAAATATAGGATCTGGCATTATAAATAGAATATTATTGATTGTATTTCCTTTTATAACAAGAACTATACTGTTATATAGTTTAGGAAGCGAATATTTAGGGTTAAACAGTTTATTTACATCTATTTTGACCGTATTAAATTTAGCAGAATTAGGTTTTGGAAGTGCGTTAGTATTTAGCATGTATAAGCCGATAGCAGAAAATGATAAAAAGAAAATATGTGCATTATTAAGCGTATACAAAAAAATATTTGTTACAATTGGAATACTGATAGCTATTCTTGGAATAGCAATTACGCCATTTATTCCAAAAATTATTAACGGTGACATTCCGACTAATGCAAATATTTATATTTTGTATATAATTTATTTATCGAATACGGTAGTAAGTTACATATTTTTTGCACATAAACGAGCTTTATTAATTGCATATCAAAGAAATGATATTGTAACAAATATTAATTCTGTAATTAGCATACTACTTTATTGTATCCAAACAGTTATTCTATTGTTATGTCACAATTATTACTTATATATTTTATTTATGCCAATATTAACAATAGTTGAAAATATAGTTGTTGCAAGAAAAGCAACAAAACTGTTTCCAGAAATAAATTGCTCAGGAAAAATTTCTAAGAGTGATATTGAAAAAATTAAGCAACATATTAAAGGATTAGCTATTCAAAATATTTGTTCAGCATCACGAAATTCATTTGATAGTATAGTAATATCGTTATATCTAGGGTTAAATTCAATTGCTATATACAATAATTATTTCTTTATCATGAATGCAATTCATTCTTTACTATACCAAATTCCAAACTCAATTAGAGCAACAGTAGGAAATAGTATTGCTAGTGAATCAATTGATAAAAACTATAAATTATTCAATGTTATGACTTTATTATATCAATGGGCGTCAGGATGGTGTCTTACTTGTTTAATGTGTTTGTATCAGCCATTTATGAAAATTTGGATGGGAGAAAAAATGCTATGTGAATTTTCAACGGTGATTTTATTTTGCATTTATTTTTTTGAATTATGTATGTCAGATATAATTGTACTATATAAAGATGGTGCAGGATTATGGTGGCAAGGAAGATATAGAACTAGTATAGAAGCGGTTGCAAATTTATTTTTAAATTTCTTTTTAGGCTGGCTTTATGGAACGAATGGTATTATTTTAGCAACAATTATTACAATGACAATAATTGGACACGGATATGGTGGATATATTGTATTTCACTATTATTTTAAAACAAAAAAATATTTAAATTATATTTTCTTACAATTGAGATATTTTGCTGTGATTTTTTCGGTATCAGCAATTACGTATACAGTATGTTCATATATAAATGATACAGGGTTTAACACATTGCTTATAAAAGGAATTATATGTATTTTTATACCGAATTTGCTTTATTTGGTAATATTTAAATTTAGTAATTATTTTGACGAAACGGTAATTTTCGTGAAAAATATTATTTATTCTATAAAGAAATAAAACATTTATTAATAAATGTTTTATTGAGAAAGTTATTAGTTGATAGGTTGGGAGGAATTGATATGATTAATTTTACAGTAGGACCAGTACAATCGAGTGAAAATGTAAGAAATATTGGATATGAACAAGTTCCATATTTTAGAACTGAAGAATTCTCAAATGTAATGAAAGAAAATGAAAACTTAATGCTTAAGTTTTCAAAAGCGCCTAATAATTCAAGGGCTGTTTTCATTACAGGGTCTGGGACAGCATCAATGGAAGCAGTTGTAATGAATTGTTTTACCAAAGAAGATAAAGTGCTAGTTGTTAATGGAGGTAGCTTTGGGCAACGTTTTAGTGATTTATGCGATATCTTTGAAATCAGACATGATGATATTAAATTAGAAGTTGGAAAATCTTTGAAAAAAGAAGAACTTTATAAATATGATAATCAAGGTTATACAGGATTACTAGTGAATGTTCATGAAACATCTACTGGAGTGCATTATGATATTGAAATGATTAGTGATTTTTGTAAAAAAAATGATATTTTCTTAGTAGTCGATGCAATAAGTTCTTTTTTAGCTGATGATTTTGATATGGCCTCTTTAGGGGTAGATATTATGATTACTGGTTCTCAAAAGGCATTAGCGTGTCCACCAGGAATATCAATAATTGTTTTATCACCAAAAGCTGTTTCTAAAGTTGAAAGTAATAATGTTAAGTCTATGTATTTTGATTTAAAATCTGCACTGAAAAATGGAGAAAGGGGACAAACACCTTTTACTCCTGCAGTAGGAATATTACGTCAAATTAACGTCCGTTTGAAGGAAATTGAAAACAATGGTGGTGTAGATTTTGAAATAAAAAGAATAAATGAACTTGCTGTAGATTTTAGAAATAAAATCAAAGGAATGCCATTTGAATTAGTATCTGAATCTATGTCTAATGCAGTTACTGCATTACATCCAACAACAGCATCAGCAAATGATATTTTCTTAATTTTAAAAGACGAGTATCATATTTGGGTATGCCCAAATGGTGGAAAATTAAAAGATGAAATTTTTAGAGTTGGACATATTGGTGATTTATCTATAGAAGATAATTCTAAATTAATAGCAGCATTTAATGATCTTATTAAACGGGGAATTGTGTAGGTAAGTATCATGATAAAGGTAATAACATACGGAACCTATGATTTACTTCATCATGGACATATTCGACTCCTTGAAAGAGCTAAAGCGTTGGGAGATTATTTAATTGTAGGTGTAACTGCGGATGATTTTGATAAAACAAGAGGAAAAATTAATGTTCAGCAATCTTTAATAGAACGAATTGAAGCGGTAAAAGCAACTGGACTTGCTGACGAAATTATTATTGAAGAGTATGAAGGACAAAAAATAGATGATATAAAAAAATATGATATTGATATTTTTACTGTTGGTTCAGATTGGGTAGGAAAATTTGATTATTTAAATGAGTATTGCGAAGTTGTTTATTTAGAAAGAACAAAAGGAATATCTAGCTCAGAATTACGTGAAGAAAAGAGATCGATACATTTAGGTCTAGTTGGTAATTCATCGTTTTTGAATAAAGTAAAAGATGAGGCAGAATATGTTAATGGAATTCAAATATCAGCTTTGTGTACGGATAATTTGAATATTATGAGCGACGAAATAAAAAAAGTTGATTTTATAACTAATGATTATTTCAAATTAATAAATAATGTAGATGCTGTTTATATTCGATCTTTACCGAATATGCATTATGATCAAATAAAGTACGCTTTGAATAATGGAAAACATGTTCTTTGCGAATCCCCTCTAACTCTTGATGAAAAACAAACAATGGAATTATTTGAATTAGCAAAATCAAAGAATTTAATTTTAATGGAAGCAATTAAAACAGCGTATGCCACTGCCTATAGGAGGCTACTTTTATTAGTTAAAAGTGGTAAAATAGGCGATATTGTTTCTGTTGATGCAACATGTACTAGTTTGAAAAATAATGATAATGATTGGCCTGGAATTTATGAATGGGGTCCTACAGCGCTTTTACCGGTTTTACAAATGTTAGGTTCTAATTGTAAAGATTATCGTATTGTATCTCATATAGATAAAAATACACAATTAGATAATTTTACTAAAATAGATTTTTTATATGAGCATTCTGTTGCCTCAATAAAGGTAGGAGACGGCGTTAAATCGGAGGGACAATTGATTATTTCTGGTACAAAAGCTTATGTATATGTACCAGCACCATGGTGGAAAACTGATTATTTTGAAATAAGATATGAAAATCAAAATAATAATCAGCGTTATTTCTATCGATTAGAAGGGGAAGGTATAAGACATGAGCTAGTTTCTTTTGTTAAGTCAATAGAAAATAATAGATATTTAGGAAATATAGATATAATTGTTACACGAGATATTACAAAGATTTTGAATTTTTTTGAAAAAGGAATTTATCAAAAAATATAGTATGCCTACGAGAATATGTCATGAAAAAAATTTCAAGAAAGAGAGTATTACATATGTTAACAAGAGAAAATACTAAACAATTAAAAGGATTTGCGGTTTTATTGATGTTAGCACATCATTTATTTGCCTTTTCTGATAGAATACCGTATGGTTTTGATTTTAGTAGAAATATTTTTTTAAGTAATACACTTACTAGTTTTATTGGGGTTTTTGGAAAAATATGTGTTCCTATTTTCATGTTTTTGGGTGGATATGGACTTTATGCGTCTTGTGTTTATAAAGAAGATAATGAAAATAAAATAAAAAATAAATTTATTATAAAGATTGTTAATTTATATAAATGCTATTGGAAAGTTTTTATTATTTTTGTTCCTTTAGGTATTTTATTTTTTTCAAAACAACCACAATTTTCTAATGAAAATTTTGGTTCGTCATTTTCAAATGTGAGAACTTATAATGTTATTTCAACTTTTTTAGGTATAGAAACTTATTTTAATTATGAGTGGTGGTTTTTTAAGTCATATTTATTCGCTTTGTTTGAAGGCTTTATGTTTTTAGAGCTTTTTAAAAATAATAAGAGTATATATAAAGAGGTGTTTGTTATTATCTTGTGGTATATTATTATTTCTAGTTTATTACCAAATATTATTTCTTTATGTGGACTGAATTCTTTAACAAATAACTTTTGGTATTTAAATTTATTTTGCATTACTTCTTGTTCAATATTGTTTTTTATAGGTATTTGTTTTTCTAAATATGATATTTTTAGTAGGTTTTATAAGATTATTAAAGATTTAAGTCATATTGAATCTATTGTTATATCATTTATAACATTTGTATTATGTTTTTATGTAAAAGCTATAATAAATAATAATGATTTAGATATTCTAATAGTTCCTATAGTTTGTTTTTCTGTAATTGTAATGATTAATCATTTTTCTTTATTAGCAAAAGGATTATTACTTTTAGGTAACAACAGTACTAATATGTGGCTAACACATTCATTTTACTGCTATTATTTTTATCCATTTGTAAAATTGTTTATGGCTCAAGGAACGCACTAATTGCTTTTATTACTCTTGTAGTTCTTTCCTTAATAACAAGTTTCTTAATAGATTTATCTTGGAAATACGTATCTAAATTATATAATCAAATACATATATTTTTACTTAATAAAGGGTATTAAATGGAGGATTGTTTTTATGTACAAAATTACAGATTTATATGATTTAACACACAGCCAGGCAAGTTCATATTTACAACAATATGAATATCCTTGGGAAGCATTAAAAGGAATAAAAGACTTTATTATTGAATTAGGATCATCACTCGGTGATGATTATAATGAAATAAGTGAACATGTATGGGTTCATAAAGATGCTAAAGTCTTTGATAGTGCTTATTTAGGAGTACCTTGTATTATAGGAGCAAGAACAGAAGTAAGACATTGTGCTTTTATAAGAGGAAGCGCCTTAATTGGAGAAGATTGTGTCATTGGTAATTCGGTAGAATTAAAGAATGTAATTATCTTTGATAGTGTTCAAGTTCCACATTATAATTATGTAGGAGATTCTATCCTAGGATATAAATCTCATATGGGAGCAGGATCTATTACAAGTAATGTTAAAAGTGATAAAACTTTAGTTGTTGTAAAAGATCGTTTTAATCATGAAAATATTGAAACAGGATTAAAGAAAATGGGTGCTATGTTAGGAGACTATGTAGAAGTAGGATGTAATAGTGTATTAAATCCAGGAACTGTTATAGGAAGACATAGTAACATTTATCCTTTATCAAGAGTAAGAGGTGTTGTACCAACACACTCTATCTTTAAGGATCTTGATAATATTGTCGAAAAGAAATAAACCGTTATGAAGAGTAGCACTAGAGTGTTGCTCTTTCTTTTTATGTTATAATGTAATCGGTTACAAAGTTATAAAACCACATTAAAAATAGGGAGGTTTTTATGGAATTATTATATATTTGGATTGGTGATAATCCAATTGATACATTACAACAAGAATTTTGTTTTACACCTGAATATGATATTCATTTTGATAATTTAAACAATGAGTTGTTTATTCAAAAGAAAAATACACCAAATATTTTTAAAACCGATAAAATATTAAATATAAGTGGTGTCATTGGTGAAAATGGAACAGGGAAAACTACATTATTAAATAAACTAGGTAGTATAGCTGATACTAAATTAAAATTAGAAAAATCAAAAGTAAAAAAAGAATTTATTGCTGTTTTTTATGATGACGATGATCTTGTTATTTTTAATTCAACAAATCAGGAAATAAATGTTAAAGGAGAAGTGACAGAATATTTAGTAAAATATTCAAGTACCAAGACAAATGTTAATCTAGAGCGACTATCCAAAGTTTATCTTACAAATAGTAATTTTTCTGGTGAAAATTATTATCGAAAATTAGGAGAAATTGACTATATTAATTTATCAAGTAAAACATTTGAAATTTTAGAAAAAGAATTTTTCACTTATAAAGGAGCATTAAATGATCAAAGTGGGTTGAATAATACAAAATTTAATGTAATGCAAAGTATATTTCCTAATTTTATGGATAATCGTTTTCGAAGTTTAATTGATATTGATTTTTTAGTATATGTAAAAGGTTTAAAGGATAAATTTATTGGTAAATATATTTCAAATATTCAATTTAAAATAGATAAGATTGATAATTTTATTAGTAGTGATTTAAAAGATTTAAACTATTATACAAATGACTATCACAAAAATGATGCTGAAGAATTTGAAAAGAAATTTATAAAGCTAAATAAAAATATAAATTCAAATAATGATTTAATATCTTCTTTAATTATGAATCTAGCAGGAGAATTAATTTACTGCTATTCTGATTTTAATGAACATATTGAAGAATGCTATACAATTGAAGACTTGTATAAAAAGTGTAAAGAATTTATTGAAAAATATGCATTTGCAGATAGTGCAGATAATTCGGAAAAAGCATATTTTAAAAATGCAATAAAAGAGATAAATATAATAAAAAGAAATAACTTTGAAAAAAAAGATAACTATTATGTGAAAAATATAAAAACATTTTGGGAGTTAATTAAAAAGTTTGTTTATAATGAAACTTCCTTCGTATTAAAATATTTTTATATATTAGACGAGTATACTTCATCTGGTGAAAGATCAATCCTTAATTTCATGTCACGTATATATTTTTTATCAAAAATTAGTGGATATTTTAAAGATAAAGGTTATGAGTTAAGAAAAAATATTTTATTATTGATTGACGAAATAGATCTTTATCTACATCCAGCTTGGCAACAAAAAATAATAACGACATTAATAAATGAATTAAATGAATGCTTTCCAGATAACGTATTCCAAATTGTTTTTTCAACTCATTCACCAATTGTTTTATCAGACATTCCTACGCAAAATTGTATTTTTTTAAAGAAGGATCATACAGGAATAATAATGAAAAAAGAGGTTAAACAAACATTTGGATGTAATATCTTTAATTTGTATAAAGATGCTTTTTTCTTAGAAAATGGAAATACTTTTGGTGAATACTCAAGGACTTTTATAAATAATATAGCTAAAAAAATTAAAACTGGAAAGGTTAATGATAAAGAAAATATAAATCGTTTGATTGATCTTATTGGTGAGCCTATTATTCAAAATCATTTAAGAAAATTGATTAATGAACCTAAGAAAAATAAAATAGATTCTAAACAAAATGAAGAAATGATTCGTTTTTTAGAAAAACAGAAAAGAGAAATTGAAAATAAAATAAATGAACTAAAGAATCAATAATGTTTAAAAGGTTGTGAAGAAAAATGATTAAAATATCAAAAATATGTGATAAAAATAAAAAAGAATTTTATGATAACGTAAAAAAATCATATTCAGATCTATTAGAAAAAATAAATAAGAATGAGGAAAAAATATATAATATTAAAAACAGAAATAAAATAATCAATTACTTTTATGAGGATGGTAAGATATGTGAAAATAAAGTAATAGAAGTAATTACTGGAGATCGTAGAGCTCTAGAAAAAGTTATAAAAGAAATTGGTGTTTTAGAAAAAAACAAAGATGATAAAAAGTTACATAATGAATTTGAAAGTATATATAAGAAATTTACAAATAATGAGTTTGGAAGGACTTGGGGTAAGAAAATAGGTGTTGAAATATGTCCTTATTGTAATAGAAGTTTTATTTATACAACACCTAAGAAGGGGACGCGGCCACAATATGATCATTATTACCCTAAATCTAAATATCCATATTTAGCTCTATCAATGTACAATCTTATTCCATGTTGTCCTGTGTGCAATAACGCTAAAAATGCAGAAGATACTTTTAATAATAAGAGTTTATTATATCCCTTTGAAGAAGAATATGGATATGATATTTATTTTGAAATTGAAACAGAAGAGCAGTTATGTTATTTAGGATTGTCTAATGATTTTAATTTAAAAATTAAATCAAAGGAAAATGTAGAAGAAGATCTAGGACAAAAAGTACAAAATAGTTCAAAAATACTACATATAGAAGAATTGTATAATTTACATAATGATTATGTATTAAAGCTTTTAAGAAGCAAGTATATTTTTACAGATGAATATTGTCAATCTTTATTAGATACTTATCCTAACTGGTTTTTTGATATGAATGAGGTTAAAAATCAATTATATTTTAATTCTTTACAAAAGGAAGAATGGGGAGAACAAATTCTTTCAAAATTAACTTATGATATTTTAAATAGTGAATAATTTCATACATTTTATAAAATATAATCCATGATTTTAAAATTAGAAGGATTGATAGTTCGTTTTATAAGAAATATTCTTATTATTAATATATAATATATGTTATGAAGAAATCACTAAAGAATACAGGAAAGGATTTTTATCTATGAAAAATTCAAATGAAACGAGTTTAATAGGAAAAATAGCTAATAGTTTTGATGTTAAAGGTGCTATTATAGGTAAAGTTATAGACTTTATAATACAGTTTATTAATGATAAGCTAAACGAAAAAAAGTGGAAAAATCTATTTTTAGAAACAGGAGAACAAGTAGTTAAAAATCTTGATGATCAAGAAGGGTTTAAAAATGATTTACTAGTTATATTTTCTAAAGATAATATGCAAAATATAGCTGAAAAAAGCTATGACAAAAGAGGATATGAATTAATTCCTTATTTAGAAAATGAAATTGTTGAATTATTTATTGAATATGGAGTATCGAAAAGAAATGCATCTCAATATAGTTACCATTTCATTCAAATTATACTAGATGAATTAAAACAATATGATACTGATAAAGCCTTGGAATCTTATTTAGAAATTTGGAGAAAACAATCAGAACAAAACTATTCTACTCTAAAAAAACAATTGGATACAATTGAAAATGAAGTAAAAAAACTTGCTAAAGATAATGTTCATATTTTATCGATAGAAGATATTGAATCTGATATTAAAAAAAGCAGTTCTTTTGAAAAGTTAAGCTTAGATTTTTTTGAAATAGATGATGAACAATTTGAAATGGATTTTGAAGATCGATTAGATAATGAAAAAATTATCATAGTTGGAAAATCAAAAGAGGAAAGTTTATATCGTATTTTGAATTACTTAAAAAGATTTTCTGAAGATAGAATGGTTTTAATTGTGAAAGACGAAAAATCTTGGTTAAGTCTTATTGAGGATGATATAAGAAATGCAATCCTTATACCTTATTTTAATAATGAAGAAATACTAGTGAAAAAAGATAATACAAATATCTTCATTTATAATGAAGGAGATATTTTCTATGAAACTAATGAATTACATCTTAGAAAAAGAATCACTCATAATTTACTGAATTCATTAGAAAAAATAGGGTTAGATTATGAAGATGCTAGAAATCTTGTAAATAATACAAGTGGCATCTATGCATTTATGAGAAGACATTTATTTAATCGTGCCATTAATCTTAAGCCACAATGGGTGGAAAATAGATCAAAAGCAGTAATTGCAGCTTTACTATGTGGATCATGGACGGAATGTGAGGGAGATAAAGAAATTATTTCTAAACTTGCAGAAAAAGAATACGACGATGTTATTCAAGAACTTAATTCTTATTCAACAGTTGAAAAACCATTTGTTATTAAAATTGATGATCATGGATCAATACGTTATATGATTTCTTCGATTGAAGATGCATGGATGGAATTGGATACATTGATTTTTCCTGAAAGTTGGAAACAATATATTTCTTTGTTAAAAGAGGTTTTTGAAGAATTAGAGCCAATTTTTAAGAAAGATTTTAATGAGCATTATTTAGTGAATGTTATAAAAGAAAAACCTAAATATTCAAAAGTATTAAAAGGTGGAATGTTGCGAACATTGACTATGAAAGTAATTTATAAGAATAATCAAAATTATCAATATCAAGTTGATAATATAGTTAAAGCAATATTAGAAAACATAAGAGGAATAGAACAATGGGCATGTATTTCTCAATATTTTATACCATTATGCGAGGCATCACCAAATTCATGCTTGGACAGAGTAGAATCTGAATTTATTAAATCAACAGGATTAAAAGAATTGTTTGAAAAAAATTCAGGAGATATATTTAAAAGTAATAATTACTATGTAAATATCATAGCTGGTTTAGAACAGTTAGTTCATATAAGAAAATATGTTTCTCGAACAATAAATTGTTTTTTTAGAATGAATGAATTTGAAATAGATTATAAAATGGGAAATAGTCCTCAAAATACATTAGAAGTCATTTTTTGTCCATGGTTTAATTCATGTTCCTTGAATTCAAATGAAAAAATCAAACAAGCTCAAAATTTAATTGAAAAATATAGGACAGCATGGGATGTTTTAGCAAGTCAATTACCTAAGTCGCATGATTCTTCATTTTCTTTGTTACAGCCTAAATATAGAATTATTGACGAAGCTGAAAAAATTACTTATGCTGATTTAAATAATGTATGTATTGAATATTTAAATTTATGTATTCAATATGCTGGTATAGATAAAAAACGTTGGGAAATTCTAATTGAACATCTTGATAGATATTCAATTAATATCCAAGGAAATTTTTTCAATACATTAATTGAAAAAACTCAATCAATGTGTGACAGTGATAAAGAATATTTGAAGACGAAGATACGTTGTATTGTTTATAGAAATAGATTTTATAATCATAGTGATTGGGCAATGAAAGAAGATAAACTTATGATTTATGAAGATGCAATAAATGCTATTTTGTTTACTAATCCTATTTTTGATTATAAATATTTATTTATAAAGTTTAATGTACCAATTTTGAATCCGGTTCCATTTGAAGATGACAGTGATTATAGAAATAAAAATCAGCAATTAAAGAATCAATTAATTGCTGATAAAATAAATGAATTTATCGAAAAAGGTTATTCAATCGAAGATTTAATAGATATCTTAGTAGATGATGATAGTTATGATATTGGAACAGCTTTAGCACAGTATTATTGTAAATGTAAATATAATAAGAAAATTTTGAATATTTTAATAGAAAAAGATTCTAGAGGAACGCAAGTGAGGTCCTTTATAGAAACACTCTATTATAGAAAAGCAATTGATTTAAGAAGTGTTATTAATGATTTGAAAGAAATGACAGATAATATAGAATTAATAGCTGATATATTTTCGATACAGAGAGTAAATGGAAATGAGGCTGCTTATATTTTTACTGAAGATATGCAGTTAAAGAGCAGTTTTTGGAAAAGAGAAAGACCTTTCTTTGTGTTTGAAGATGCTAGTAAAGAGGTGATTTCTAAAGCGATGAATGAATGTAAAAAATATTCTAATAAAGAAAACTATATTTTATTTTTATATGATATGAAGGATCACTTTTCTTTACAAAAGTTATATGATTATTTTATTGAAATTTCTAATTTGGAGTATGAAGGTCATTATTCTGTTATGGATTATCCTTTACAAGAATTGTTAAAGATATTACAAAATAAATATATAAATGATGATGAAAAGTGTAATGAAATTGCTAAGATAGAGTGGTTATTTAGTGGTATCTTAAAATGGAATTCTATGAAGTGTTTTCAAAAAATGATAAAAAAAGATCCTACTTTTTATGTTGAGTTAATTCGTTATATTTTTAAAGATAAGAATAGAAATGTAAAAGAGGGCATTGATGAGAATATACGAAATAATTTAACAGCCCGTTTTTTTGAAATGAAATTTTGTCCTGCAGATAATGAAGGTAAAGTGGACTATGATGAATTAAACAACTGGTTAGAAAAATTTAAAAATTTATTAATAAAACAAAATCAGGAATATCTTTTTGAAGAATTAGTAGGTTCATTATTTGCAAATTCTCCATTAGGAGAAGATGGTTATCCAATTCATGAAAGTGTAAGGAAGATTATTGAAAAATACAATAGTAAAGAATTAAGACAAGAATTTATTGCTGCTGAAATTAATAAAAGAGGACTACATTCATCTAATGCTGGAAAATCAGAAAAGGGACTAGCAAATAAATATTATGAAATTGCTAAAGCATTAGAAATTGATTATCCAGCAACAGCAAGTATATTTTATTCACTGGGAGAATTATATGACGAGGAATCTTTGCAACAAAGAATTGCTGCAGAAAATGAATAAGAAAGATAAAGAAGCATCATTACTTGATGAAAGCAAGTTAAAATGGAAAAATAAATTGGTAAAGTTTCAATTTATGCACGTAAACAATTAAATAATATAGCTAATGATACGATTATATGCGTTGATTTATATTATACATTACCATATGAAAAAAACATTATTTCATAATGGTTAAAGTAGATTATAAAAAATTAATAAGCAAATGATGTCGAAGTTCAAATAGATTATTCACTTACAAAAAATATAGTGAAATGAAATTTATCTGACTTAAATTAATAGATACTATTATAAATAGGAGACACGTAGCAAAAAATATATAATAAATCATTATTGATAATTATTGTAATTTTACTATATGAGGAGGATATGTATTAAATGGGTATTTTATCATCTAGAGAATGTGCAATGGCAATATGGGCTATTATTTTTGTGATTTATTTATTAATACATAAGAAAACTAGAAGAGAAGTTTTAAATTTAATAAAGATATTTTTTAGTAAAAAATTTTTAATACTATGGCTTATTCCTTTGGTGTATGTTTGCTTAATTACATTTTTATTTTCTCAATTATCTTTTTGGAAGAAAATATATATTAAAGACGTGGTGATTTGGTTTCTTTTTTCTGGGTTAGTGGATTCTATAAAATCAGTTGGAAGTGATTCTGATAGCAAATATATAAGGAAAGTTATAAAAGATAATTTAAAATTAACTATCGTTGTTGAATTTTTTTTGAGTACATTCACATTCAATATTTTTATTGAGTTGATCATAATTCCGATTGTTACATTAATAACAATTATGAATGTTTTTGCTGAACAAAAAAAAGAATATACAATAGTACATAAGTTGCTTGATTATATTTTAATTATATTTTCATTTTGGATGTTTTATGAAACAATCAAATTAGGAATACATGAATATAAGGAATTGAATGATATAGATACGTTTATTAGTTTTATGATACCGATAGTATATTTAATACTGATGATACCTTTAGATTATTTATTAATGCTGTATTCAAAATACGAATTATTATTTTTTAGAATGTTCTTCAATCAAAATGAAAGTAAAAAAAATAAGATAGAAAAATGTATCAAAGTAATAAAAGTATGTAATCTTTCAATAGATAGAGTTTTAACTTTTCAAAAAAAATACAGTTTAAATGCAGTTAGAACAATGACTACTGAAGAATTTGATGATTTTATAAAACAGTTTAAAAATAATTATATTAAACATTAAGTAATATTTGCATTATTCTTTGAAAAAATTTATTTGTATGAGGTAATCACTATTAGCGATGAAAATAGAAAAGATATAATTGATTTAGAAAGAAAGATTTTTTGAAAAAGAAGTGCAAGAAGAAGTCGAGGTGTGGTAAAAAAAGGAGGCATATAATGGAAGATACAGATCAATATTTAAAAGAATATTTAGTAATTAATGATATCTCTACAAATGATTGTGAATTTATTTATGTAAATAAGTATGATAGTTATGAAAAATTTCAAATAGCACTTGCTAATTTTTTTAATATTACAAAAATTCCTTATTACAAAGATGGTGTAATGCTTCATGCTTGGAATAATTATCTTTTGACATTTGATTATAAATTTGAAGAACTTAAATCTTTATATGACTATGCTGAAAATAAGGATAATAAAAATGTTTGTAAATTTATTTCAGATTTTTTAACATCCTATTATTTTTCTTTAGAGTCCGGTAGCTATAAAAAAGATTCTAAAATGAATGAAAAAATACAAAATAAATTCTTTAATAATTTTGAAAAGAGAGAATTTTATAAAAATGGAAAATATTTAAATGAGAGTATTGAATATTGTCTTGATTTTGTTGAAGGGCAAGAAGACTATGATTTCTATGATTTACAAGATAGATTGTATAAATTAAAGTATCATAAAGACAATCCAAACTATCAAAAAATTATTGATAATGTTCTTGATAAAAATGAATATATCTCACATATAATTGAATTTGATTATGATATAAATAGTCACAAAGAAATTTATAATAAATATATTCTAAACAATATTACTGAATTTAAAGCAAATGGATATCTTTTTGATAATATTCTAAATTTGATGGAAGTTATGTATAGTGATAATAAAAGTAAAAATATTTTAGAAGAAAAGGTGTTTGTTGCTGTATTTAATGAATTAATAGAGGAATGTAATGAAATTATTACTTCAGTTAATCAAAAAATAGAAAATACAATGTTATTAATTGGTAATACAAATCAATTGCTTAAAGCCTTCAGTATACTTAAAAAGTTTTATATTTATTATGATAAATATAAAAGTACATTTGAAGATTGTATACAAACATTACTTTATTGTAAAAGAAGATGTTTAAAAGGTGAAAATGCAAATAAAGAATTTGATATACCAGAAAAAACTATAGAGCAATTAAAAAATGATTTATCAGAAAGCTATCAACATATATTTAATTATTTACAAGTTGACTTTGATCAAGAAATGGAAAAAGCTTTAAAATCCTATTCAAATGCTCCTTTAATTCACCATGCTCAATATGCCAATATTAATCCTAATCAAGGTACTTACCTTTATTGGAATGATGTAAATGAAACTAAATTTTCTAATTATTTTAATAAAAAGGGAAAAGAATTAACGGAATCACTTTCTAGTGAATTAAGAAATAAATATTTTGGTAATTTCTATTATTTGATGTTAAGAAACTTAACATATATATTTGATTTTAGTGGAAATATTTTAGCCGAAATAATTAGGTCATTATCAGAAAATGAATTGGAAAACTATATTTGTGATCTATTATTAGATGGTGAAAAAGATGTATATTTAAATGATTATGTTCTATGTACTTATTTAATATTAACTCTAGAAAGCGTTATTTGTGATCAAATGGGAAAAGCCGGTTTAACATTTAAACCAACAAAAATGTTTTCAAATGTTGAATTTCTATTTGACCGTTTTAAAGATGATGATTTTTCTAGAAATACTTATATGTTTGTTAATTATGTTTTATATGATGAATATGGCTTAAAGTATCGAAATAACTTTATGCATGGAAATTTTATTCATAAAAAAGATCTTACAGTGGAATTACTATATATATTTTCTTGTGTTATTGGGTTAATTTTAGTGGATAAAAAAAATGCTTGATATTAAGAAAATAAATGATAAAGTTGATATTAATATTGATGATTCTTCATCTAAAAACTTAAAACAAAAAGAAATAAGTAATGAAAATCCCTTATATGAAGTGTTAAAAAATCAATATAGCGATTGGAAAAATATTACAATGATAGTGTTAGAACAAAGTAACAATAAATCAATTTTATTATATTTAATGTTTGTTACTGTAGAAATTTATATAAAGGCAGAATGTGTTAGATATTTCATGATTAAAAAATTAAATCAAGACATACCATATGTTACTTTTAATAATTTTGAACAATCATTCCGAGTGAATAGAATTTCTCATAGAGTGAATAATATTTTAAATGATATTAATGATAGTCAAGATAATGATTTACTTTCAAATTTTGATAATCTTATAAAAATAAGAAGAGAATTAGAAAAATTAAAGGTAGATAAAATTATAAACAACGATTATACAGATTTGAGATATAATTGCGGCAGAAAGAATAATTTCTTATTGTTAAAAGAAGCAAATGTGATTTCTGATGATGAAAAAGAAAAAATAAGGGAGGTTCTTAAATATGTTATATGATGATTTTTTTCAAAAAGAACATTCAAAGGAATTGATGAATATCTTGCATGAAGATACAAGAAAGTTGTTTGAATCAGATAATATGGCTGTTTTATTTTATATGTTTCCATTGATTGAACGTTTAGTTGTAGAAATATTGGATATTACTTCTTTGGTGAATGTTGAAACAAAAAATCAAGGGACTATTCGTACTATTAATTCTATGTTACAAGATAAAGAAACAGAAAAAATATTTGGAAAAGAATTACATGATAATTTAAAAAAGTATTTTGCTGATGATGGCTTAAGGAATCAATTAATGCACTATGTTCCAGAAACAGATAAGATTGGAGCAAATGTTTCTGAAATAAAAGCAATGGCTTTAATGCTTGCTGAAATGTATGAAAAGGAGTTAAAAGAAGCAGACTCTGTTGTAATAAAAAAAATAGAGAAAATATCTGAAAATTAGTTTGATACATACGTTATAGTCGTTTGAGTAAAGATACTTGATGTAGCAATTTTAGTTTTTTAGAAATATAACACATATTGAAAATGATTTATTCTCTTTTTGATTGCTATTTTGGATATACACTAAACAGTATTTGATTGATGAATTATTTTCTTAAAAAAATAGGATAGAAGGAAAACTTTATCTTCAATTAGATTGGCAACGATTGAGTGATATGATTGTATCAAGAATCATATATCATGTATCTAGTCTGATTTGATGATTATTCTAATTATGATGAACAAATGATAGATACAGCAATCGCATTTATTCAAGTTTTTAAAAGATATATAAAATAAGATCGTCGATTATCTTTTGATAGTTGGCAATCTTATTTTATATATGTAATTATTTTTTTTGTTCATTATAATTTTTTGTTGTTTCTAAAAGTGCAGCTGTTAATTTTTTTCTAGTACTAAAAGGTTCTAATATAATTGCGTTATTAAAAAATGGAGCAAAGTATCTAAATAGTTGAAGCTCTGAACAATTAAAATAATAAATACCTGCTTTTTCATTTGACTCGGGTAGCTTATATGGTCTTTCTAAATAACTGTAATTAAACATATTTTTCCCTTCTTCTGTTAGAAATACTTTATATGTTATATTTTCATTTATTGAAAATTGAATACCATTTAATTTCATTTTTTCAAAATTATTTAAAACTTCTTTATTTATTTCTATTTGTTGAATTGGAGCGCTAGTGTCAATAATATTGTATAAATGAATTGATCTTGCAATTAATTTATAATCTTTATTTTCCTGATAAAGAAGGTAATTGAATAATTCTTCAGAAGATACACATATCTTGTATGGTGTAATTATAGCTCTTTTAATTTTATTAGATGCTGATGTCTTATATTTGATTTCGACACTTTTATTATTTGAAATTACTTTTTCTATTGAATTGATTATATTTTTAAAAAGAATTTTTTCTCTTATTTGTTGAGATTTACTCAAATAGCTAATAACCAGCATGTTGATAAATGTACTTACGTCCATTTTAGAATTAAAAATGATTGAGTCAAATTCAAAATCATTTTTATTTATTCTGATGGATATTTTTTTATTGCTTTTTTCATGTTTTTTATTTACATTATCGTGGCTAGTTTTATTTGTATTAAATTTTTGAATAGTATAAAGAATAGTATCTAAATTTTGGGGACTTACTTGAGGTACATTCTTTGTTATTTCGTTCTTTAAATTGGAATTTTCTTCTTGGTAAGATGGATAAAAATTTATAACTATTGTTTTTATTAAACTAGAATAGTTATTATTTAAGTGAAAAATTTTTATTTCTTTTTGTAATAAATCATATGTTTCTTTCTTTATATAAACAGATACGATGTTGTTTTCCATAACAATCTCCTAACTATATAATGTAGTTGTATTTTAGTATAAAAAATATATTTTTACAATAAAATACTTTGAATTATATAGGATTATATAGGAAAAGTGTAGGTGCTTTTTATAATAAATTACTTATAGAATATATATTTTAAGATGATAAAATTATTATTGTAATGAGGATATCTTTTTTTAAAACCGATAGATTATCTTCAAATTATTTTAAAGATAAGGAGGAAAAATATGAGAAAATCATATGAAATTGAATCAAAATTAGTAGAGAGAAGAAGTAATAGATCTGCTATTTTGTTAGCTGTTTTAGGATTAGTTTCAGTAGTTTTTGTCGTTATAGTGAAGTTGGTATATAATTCAATAGTAAATTGGCCAATTGATTCAGAATTTTTAAGCATTATAATAAGAGGATCAATCTTATTAATTGTGTCCATGTTGTTTTTGCTATCATGGGATATTATCACCTTTCTTATAAATGATTTAAAAAGAAATGATGTATTAGATGAAGAATATAAGAAATTTGATAAAATTGCTGATCAAAAATTTTCTTTATTGGTAAAAGACTTTAAGTTGTTTTTACAAATATCTTTTATAATATGTGTCATTTTGGGTCTTATACTTTTAGCACTTGGTGAAGAGTGGAAATCATTTATAATTGTTTTGTTTGTCTTTATTATTATTTCATATATTACTTTAAAATTTTGGTATGGAAAAAATGATAAAAATGCTAAAAAAAATCAAATATTCTACATCATAAATCAATTAATTAAGGCTATTCCTCTAGCAGCTATATTATTTCTTGTTACAACATCGTTAGTTATTTCAAGTATATTTTATAAAGTTGATATAAATTATAGTAGCAATGGTATTGTTGATATACAAAATATGGGTGCATTTGAAAAGGTAACAATAACTATTGTTGATTCAAAAAATAACAATATATATGAGAAGAAGTTAAATAAAGATGAATTACTATATGCACGAAATAATGTGATACATGTTTCTAAATTAGATAATGGTAGAAAAATAGAAAGTATAGTAAATCTTTCTAAAGAAGATGTATCTTGGCGATATAAATTTGATTTAAGAAAATTACAGTTAGATGGGCAACAATATTCTATCAAAATTGTGTTGTATAAAGAAAAATCTGAAGCACAGATTACAAATATGTTTAACATAACGCAAAATGGATATATGTTTACTAGAAATAGTATTGAAAGTGAGTATTAAAATACATTAACAATACAATATATAGTAATTAGCAAGTCTTTATAAAAACATCAAAACAGTTACTGTAAAAAATAAGAAAATCTAAATGAAGAAAGATACTATAGTAGTTAATGAAATTTTTATAAAAATAGAAAACAATTGAGGTAAGGGAGTAAATATAAATGAAAGATTTAAGTAGAAATGTAAAATTATATTGTGATGTATGTGGTAATGATCAATTTTCTACGATAGATGACATAGAAGGAGAATTAAAGAATGCACCTGATGAAACAAAACTACAATGTTCTGATTGTGGAAAAATTTTTACAAAATCAGAATTGATAGAACTAAATCAAGCAGTTATTAATGAAAATATTGAAGAAATGAAAAAAGAAGTTGTTAAAGAATTTGAAAAGGAATTAACAAAATCTTTAAAGAAATGGAGATAACAAATGAGAAGTGTAGAAATTTGGAATATTATTAAAAATATAGCAACTTATATTGTACCAATAGCATCGATTATTGTTTCAATTATTGCATTAAAGCGCTCTAATGATACAATGAAGGTACAAGTTCAATTATCAGAAGTAGAAGAAAAATTAAGAGAATATGAATTAGCATTAAAAAAACGAGAATTAGAAAAAATTCAGGAAAAAGAAAATGAGGTGAAAAAGGCTAATATTGAAACAAGAGTGATTAAAATTTCAAAAGGAAGCTATAAATTAAAAGTATGGAATTCGGGCAATGTGACAGCGTATAATGTTGAGGTTTGTATTCCAAAAGAATATAACATTATTGTTATGAATGATAAGATGCCTTTCGAATATCTTGATCCTGGGAGTAGCTTTGAAGAGATAGTTGTGATACATATGCAATCATCTTCTAAGTTTAAAGTTATTTCAAGCTGGGAAGATAAAAACGGAAAGAAATTTTCTAATGAACAGTTACGTAGTTACTAAAAATAAGATTTATGAAATAGGAAATGTATAAATTGGAATTTATATGCTAATCTAAATGATGAATAAATTATTTTAGATAAAAAATTTTTTTGGTAACATTGGAATGAAATTACAATAATTACTAGGTAAGCGCCAAATAAAATAGTGGCTAGAAATATAATAAATCATCTTGATAATTATAGTAGTTTTAGGAAGCTAAAATTAATATATCAAGTCTCTTTAGGTACTCAAAAGACTATATATAGTCTTTTGAGTACCTAATTTTACTATACGAGGATGGTGAGACTATGAATGTTCAAAGTATCAATAACGACATCAAAATAATGGGTGAAGACAATAAAAGAATGCAGAGAAAGCGGGCTTCCGGTTAAGACGTGGTGTAAACAAAATAATGTTTGTGAACAGATCTACTACAAATGGCTCAAGAAATTAAGAACTATGGCTGTTGAATTCGGAGCCTTACTATGCTAGGTGACATTTCAAAAGTTGAACATATTTATATAGCTATTGGCTATATAGATATGCGTAAATAGATTGATGGTCTTTCAGCTATCGTTCAACAAAATTTCAAGTTTGATCCATTTTCTAATTTTGTGTTTCTGTTTTGTGGTAGAAATACAAGAATCATGAAGATATTATATTGTGAAGGTGATATTTTTTTACTTTATAAAATACTTGAAAAGTTTTAATAGTATAGATTTGGTTAAGTTCATATGTACTATCTTGGTAAATATACAAGTAATGGATGAAATGTTAAATCTTTTTAAATGTCCGTTCAGTAGTGAAATCATACCACTCAGTAATTATGGCGGACATAAAATTAAAAATTTTATATAATAATATAAAGTGTTCTTTATCATTAAAGTCTAAATATAAATAAAATACAGATACTTGCTAAAGAAGGAATACTTATTAAAAAAATAATTATAGTTGTCAAATAGTAATATAAATTATGTGAAGAATAATCTGCCTATAATTGTATTATTATGACATAAAGAAAAAATATTATATGGGGGATACTGATATGAATTTAAAGAAATTTAAATTAACTAATTTTAGAAAATTTAAAAATAATAATAATGAAGTAAATTTTGTTTTGACAAATAATTTTAGTGATGAAGGTGTAAATATTGCACCAGTGACAACATTAATAATTGGGCAAAATAATGGAGGTAAAACAACCATTATCGAAGCATTAAAAAGAGTAATAAATGGAATAGCCTTAAAGGCAGAGGATTTTAATTTTGATTATTTAAATGAATTTTTAACTAATTATAAAGAATATATTACTAATGGTGATAAAGAAAAAAAGATATCAGTTCCCGTTATTGAATTCGAACTAACAATTGAAATTTCTACAGAAAGTGATGATTTGCTAACAAACATAATTCCTATGTTAACAATTGGAGATTTAGATTGTAATGACTTAAATATTAAAATAAAATGGGAAGTAAAAGATGAGGAAATATTTTTTCAAAAAGTTAAGGAACTTTTTGAAAAAAATTATGATGAAGATCGTGTGTTTTCTAAATTTTTAGAAACTATAAATAAAATAGATTTTAAATATACTTACTATAATTCAAATGAAGATATATTAGAAAATAATATATTAAAAAATTTAATAAATATAGAATCTATTTCAGCAAACAATGTGACAAGTGATGACTGTTTATCAAAATCTTTTTCAAAAATAGTAGACTATAGATATAACAATTTAACAGAAGATGATAAAAAAATATATGATATTGATAATAAGATAGAAGATATGAATAGGGATTTGACAAATTATTTAAAGAATAATTATACAGAATCTATAAATGATTCATTAAAATTCATGTTCTCGTCAAAAAAATGTCAAGTGTTATTAAAAGCGGATATGAATTTTCAAAATTTAATAAGAAATATTGTTAAATATGAATATGTTGAAAAAGATAAATTTATTCCTGAAAATCAATTTGGATTAGGTTATACAAATCTAATGATGATTGTTGCTGATATTATTACATATATAGATAAATATCCTACTAATAAATTTAATAGTCAAATTAATTTAATAGCAATTGAGGAACCTGAAACATATATGCATCCACAAATGCAAGAATTATTTATTCGACATATAAATAAAATGATATCCTCTTTACTAAGTAGAGGACATAAAAAGGTAAATAGTCAAATAATTATAACAACTCATTCGGCGCATATTTTAAATAGTAAGATACATGAAGGAAAATCGTTTAATAATATTAATTATGTTACTACTGAAGATAATAATGCAAAATGCATTGCTTTAAATGATGATGTAATTAAAGGAAATAATGACGATACTAATTTTCAATTTTTAAAAAAACATATTAAATTTGGAGTATCAGAAATGTTTTTTTCGGATGCAGTTATTTTTGTTGAGGGTATTACTGAATATGTACTTTTAAGAAATTATTTAATGGAAAATAATGATTTTAACAAATACTATATAAGCATATTTTTAATTAATGGAGCTTATGCACATGTATATGATAATCTGATAAAAATATTAAATGTTCCAACGCTGATTATTACAGATATAGATTTTAAAAGGGAAAAATTTGAAAAAAATGAAAATGATGAGAATCATAAAGAAAAATATTATTTGCAAATGACAGAAAAAGAATTGAAATCAAGAAATAGTACAAATAATTGTATTAATCATTATTATAAAAATAAAACAGCAAAAGAAATAATTAAGGGGGATTATTATAAAAAAGAAAATTTAATGGTTACATGTCAAAAAAATGAAATACAGGGATATTATGCTACGAGTTTTGAAGAGGCTTTAATATTAACAAATTCTAATAATGATACCTTAAAGAAGGTGATAACTAATGTTAATAATAATTTAGGAAAGATAGTTAATAGTGGTGAAATGATAAAAAAATCATATGAATTACAAAAGAGGCTGTCATCAAGTAAAAGTGATTTTGCAAATACAATACTTTATGAGTGTATTGTTAATGAAAAAAACGGTATTCAGTTGCCTATGTATATTGATGACGGTTTGGAATTTATAAAAGGTAAACTAGATAAAGAGTTAGGTGATAAAGTAAAATGAAATATAATGAATTAAAAATTTCTAAAGAAAATCATAATAAAGAAATGGAATCATTTGAGAAAATAAAGAAATGCATTGATGAAGAAAAAAGTTGGATATTCGATTCTGGCGCAGGAGCAGGTAAAACATATGCACTCATTGAAACATTGAAGTACATTATGATTAAAAAGGAAAGACAATTAAAAGTTAATAATCAAAAAATAATATGTATTACTTATACTAATGTTGCAGCTGACGAAATAAAACAAAGATTAGGTAAAACACAATTAGTTGATGTTTCCACGATACATGAATATATTTGGAAGACAATAGGATCGTATAAAAAATTGTTAGTAGATCAACACAAAAATTATTTAGAAAAGCAAATTGAAGAAAATGAAAATAAATTATTAAGTTTAGGTGTGTATACAAATCTAAATGAAAATGAAATAAATATTTTAAAAGAAGTATTGAGTAATAATATCAAAGAATATAACCGTATTAAAAATTCAAATAAAAAAGATTTTTTTGTAAAATAGAAGAATTAGGCATTATAAATAAGAAATTAATAAATAGTAAAGCAACATTAAAAGAAATAAAAAATGTACTGAATTGCTTATCAAAAATAAGTATATATGAAAAAACTATTTCTTATATCAAAGAGAAAAAAGAAGGATATACACAAGTAAAATATGATGCAAGATTTAATTATGATAGGCTAGATAAAATGTATATTAGTCATGATACTTTATTAAAGTATGCAGATGTAATTCTTGATAGGAGTAATGTATTAAAACAAATAATTTGTGATAGAAATCCGTTTATTTTAATTGATGAATTTCAAGATACATCAGAAGATGTTGTTAAATTCTTTGATAAGCTATTAGACTATTCTCATAAGATATCACATCCATTTTCATTAGGATATTATGGAGATATAAAACAAAACATTTATAATACAGGTATTGGAAATAAAATGGATTATTATTCTACAAAATTAGAAAGAATAACTAAAATTTACAATAGACGTTGTTCGCCTGAAATTATTAATGTAGGAAATATGATTAGAAATGATCATATTAAACAAGAATCTATTTATAATAATTTTCCTAAAAGTGAAATTATTTTTTTGAATAAAGCGGATAGAGAGAAAATTATTGAATATTTATCTGAAAGATGGAGTATAACAAAAGATAATAAATTACATTGCTTTGAATTAAAAAATGAAATTGTGGCAGAAAATAGTGGATTTAAAGAATTCTATGATTTTTTTAAAAAATCTGGATACTATAGTGGTTCGAATTATTCAAAAATAAATGAAGAAACAATGAATAATGATTTGAAAAAAATGGGAAGAATACAAAGCTTATTGTATAGAATTATAGATTTTAAATTAAAAATATCAAATGAAAATACTTTATTAAGCGAAATACTAGTAAATTATAGATATCCATTTAGTACTATAAAAAATATGATCAATAAAATGAGAAAATTGGAAGGCAAGAACTTTAAAGAATATTTAAATAATTTTTTTGATTTAAGGAATAGTAATTTTGATATTAGAATAATTATTGATTATGTACTTATAGAAGATGTTAAATCATATAATGACTTAAAAATTTTTATTTGTAATATATTGTATAGAGATGATGAAGAAATTGATCAAGATAAGATAAATAAAATAGATGAATTTTTTGAGATGGATATGACTGTTTTTGATAATTGGTACAAGTTTATAAAAGGTATAAATGATAAAACTATAGAATATCACACATATCATAGTACAAAAGGAAAAGAGTTTGATAATGTAGTAATTTTTATGAGTAAAGGTTTTGGAAGGGACAAAGACTATTTTTCTAATTTGATTGACCATATTTTACAGGATAATAAGTTAGATGATAAAACATTAGAGCAGGCAAGAAATTTATTTTATGTTGCAGTAACTAGAGCAACAAAAAATTTATGTGTTGTTTATCTTGATTTACTTACTAATATTCAACAATCAAATTTAGAAAAGATATTTCATAGCATTTATCATGATTTAATTTAATTAGACATTTACTCTAGAGGGGGAAAGATAGAATGTTTGAATTTGAAATTATTGACAATAAATTAGCGGCAATATTTTTCCCTAATTTTGGAATTAAAGAGATGTTAGAAAAAATAAAAACAGAGGGACTTAATATAAAAAATACATTTTGGGTTGAAAAAAGTAATTTAATTGAAGATATTGATGACGAAGAATGTATTGCTTTTTTTATTGGAGAGAAACTAAAAAAAGTAATAAGATTAGATAAAGATGTAATGGGAATTAATAATGATTTTTATTTTCCAGAAAATTTTAATTTTAAGAAAGCAACTTTTATAGCCACATATAATATAAGCATCATTCGTAGGATAGATTCAATGATCAATCATGATCTTTATATAGGAATAGAGAATAAAGAAAATTATATATCTATTGAATTATTTAATAGTCTAATAAAATTATTTCCAAATAGAAATGAATTAAGAAAATATACGGAAAAGAGGATTGCTTTAATATTAAAAGAAGTATTAGCAGATTTGGATAAATATGAATTTATATATGAAAAATATTTATCTAAAAAGGAAAATAAAATTCAAAATAATGATTTAAGTTCAAAAAATAAATTAAAAATAGCTTACGAACAATTTTCAATAGCAGTAGATACATTAGAATATATGCTTGAGAATGAAAATGGTTATAGTGAAAGAATCTGGCAAGCAAAGATATATGATATAATACAGCTTTTATATCCAAAATATATTTATTATGAACGAGAGGTAAATTTTACAGGAATTGATAGTCATGATAAAAGCCCAGATTTCATTCTTGTAGATGCTAATGGATTTATTGATGTTTTAGAAATAAAAAAACCAGAGATATCTATATTAAGTAAAAATATAACGTATCGAAATAATTACATTCCTGTTAGAGAACTTTCTGGAACAATTCAACAAGTTGAAAAATACATATATTGTTTGAACAATCTAAACAATAACAATATCTTTTTAAAAAAAATAGAAGAAAAATTGCCAAATGGTTTGAAGGTTAAAGCATTAAATCCTAATGGTATGGTAATTATGGGAAGGAGTAATGATTTCAATGAACAGCAAAAGCAAGACTTTGAATTAATAAAAAGACAATATAAAAACATTACAGAGATAATGACATATGATGATTTGTTATTTAGATTAAAAACTATAGTTAGTGCACTAGAAAAAAGAATTTAATTTTTTTATAAAATGAAAGGATGCAGGTACGAAAATAAGTTTAAAAGAATTAGATTCTTTTGATTTATTATGATCAAAGTTAATAGATAAATATGACAATAATCATTAAATTATTATTTGATTGTAGAAAAAATCGGTAAAGAAATGATTGATAAGAATTGGACAAAATACATTGAATATGGGATGATAGATGATGTGATTGTTGAATTGTAAAATATAGTAATTTCACAGTATTTATCAATGTTAATTGAGAATGATTTTATGAAATTTTAGCTTTTGAGAGAATAAATTGGCAAGGATAGATTATAAATCAATGTCAGAAAATATGGATAAGAATAAATGTGGTGAAGGTCTAGAAGAAATAAAAGTAATTTTTGTGTAAAATATATAGTTATTTTAGATTGGAATAGGTTATTGTAATAAAGAAGTTTGTAGAAATACTTTATGGATGTACATAACTTAAAAACGATTGATATTAAGTCTTTTGAAAAGAAAATAAAAAATTTAAGTACTTTTAAAATGGACACGGGGTCCACTTTACTAATTGAATGTAATAGCCAGTGTCTTTTTTTTGTGTATATATTATTTTTAGTAAGCTCTCTTATTTGTTTTCACTGGTTTAAAAATAGCAAAGAGGACATATTTATATGGTAAACAATTATTATACTTTATTTTTAATAAATTAATATTTAAAATTCTTAGTTTAAATACGAAATAAAGGTGTTTAATGAATTGCATAACATGCAAATATAATCATTTCTATTATACTTAAAAGTGTGTAAGGAGGCTGAATCATGTAAAAAAGCTATAAGGGGTTTTTATATAATTAGAACATTAATAATACATTTTCTTTCCGTTCGGTTATGATATAGAACCTCTTAGTAAAAGAACAAGATTTTAATAATTAAAGGTTTTATAATAAAGTGTAAATCAGAAAAAAGAGAGGGTTATAAAATGGATTGGAGTAATTTATTAACAATAGAACGATTTTCTAAGAAAGAAAATCTTTTTTCAGAAAATGATAAAACAAAAGAATGGACATTTAAAAAGTATAACAGAGGAAATTTTACTTGTTTTGATGATGATTATCAAACAATTATAAAAAGTGCTTCTTTTAGAAGATTACAAGATAAAACACAAGTTTTTCCACTAGAAAAAAATGATTTTGTTAGAACGAGACTTACTCATTCAATAGAGACATCAGCAATCGCTAGAAAATTAGGAAACATGGTGCTTGCGAATATATCTTTAGAAATAAATAAAAATAATAATAGCTATAAGGATTATCAAAAAAATGAAGAAGAAATGAGCACAATTCCAGACTTACTTGCATGTGCTGGATTACTACATGATATAGGCAATCCACCATTTGGACATTTTGGTGAAATTGTTATGTCTGATTGGTTTAAAAATAATATAAAACATTTAAAATATAAAGGTAAACAATTAGAAGATGTGCTTACAAAACAACAGTTAGAAGATTTATATCATTTAGATGGTAATTCTCAAGCATTGCGTGTTGTAGGAAAATTGCATGATTTACATAATGAAAGTGGTATGAACCTTACAAAATCATTATTAAACATACTTGTAAAATATCCTGTTAAATCTACAGAAGTTGATAAGAATTCAAAAGATATAAAATATCATAAACTAGGATATTATGCATCAGACTTTGATATGTTTGATGACATTGCTCAAACAACTGGTACAAAGTTGAATGATAATGAATATGCAAGACATCCGCTTACTTATTTATTAGAAGCGGCTGATGATATTGCATATGCAGCTGCCGATATAGAAGATGGTTTAAAAAAGAATTATATTACGGTTCAAGATTTTATTGATTACTTTGAAGAAAATGTTGATGAATCTGATGATAAAAACTATTCATTACTACAAAAATTAAAGGGGCAATTAGAAAAAAACGAACAAAATGAATTACAAGTTATGCAAGAATGGCTTGATTATGTAAGAGATTGGTTAGAATATAATGCAGCCTATAGTTTTACATATAATTATGATGCTATTATGAAAGGTACATATACAAAAGAATTGTTAGAAGGTGTTTATAACAGCCAAACATTAAAAGTTCTTAAAGGTGCAGCAGATAAGTATTTATTTGCTAATACAGAAATCAATAAAGTTGAATTATCAGGATCAGTAATATTAGAATTTCTATTAAATAAATTTGTAGGAGCTATATTGGAATATGATGAAAAAGATATAAAAATGACTAAAGAAAATAAAAAAATTATTGGGTTATTATCTCAAAATCATATGAATGTTTATAATAAGGAAAAAGAAAAATGTGTTAGTGAGGGAGATAAAGTCTATTTAAAATTGCATTTGGTTATTGATTATATCTCAGGTATGACAGATAGCTATGCCAAAAGACTTTGTCAGGAATTAAGAGGAGTTACATTTTTTGAATAAGTAAGAGGTAATTGAAATGAATATGAATATAGAAAACTTATATCATTATACTAGTGTAGATGGCTTTAAAAGTATTATAGAAAATCATTATTTTAGATTGTCAGAATCATCATTTTTAAATGATCCAGATGATTGTAAATTATTTAATGATTTTCTAGTCAAAAATATAAATGATCCAGAATTTTTTATAGAAACAACTAAGATGAAAGCTTTAATGAATAATAAAGATAATATTTTAGAGATTTATAAAAAATGTTCTTTTGAAGATTATATAAAATATTTAGAAAAAAACATTAAACTATATGTTATGTCTTTTTCTAGTAAAGATGATGATTTAACTATGTGGAATTATTATGGAAAAGGAGGCTTTTCCTTAAAAGTATCAAAAGATCAATTAATTCAAGTAATGAAAAATAATTTAAAAGAAAATGATGAATTTTTTACTATTTCTAATGTGATTTATACAAAAAAGGATACTTGTGATAAAATTCCTAACTTTAATAGTTTTCATTTATATAGTAAAGAATATGATGATCTTCTAAAAGAAAATGAAAATATAAGGAAAGAAGAAAATAAGGAAGATATAAAAAATCTTTTTGAAAAAGATAATTTAGAAACGTTTATTCATATATATTATAAAGGTTATCTTTTATCATTAGATTACTTATTAAAAAAGGAAGTGATATCTAAGGAAGATAGCCAAGAAGCAATATGTAAAGCGGTATTTAAAAATACAAAAGATTTTGAAATAAAAAATAGAAATATGTTATGGAAAAGAGATCTTTCATTATTTATGATATTATTATCATCATTAATAAAAAGTAATTCTTATGAAAGTGAAAATGAAATAAGGGTTGTTTATTTTAAATATGATATTGAAAATAAAGAAAATGAAAATATTAATTATTACATAAGACATACACCATTCGGAAATTTATTAAGTCCATATATTTCTTTAAAAGGAAGCAATGAAGAGTTCAATGATCTCATAGAAAAAATTATTATTTCACCAGCTACAAAGAATTTACCAGTAAATATAGATATGTATAAAGATACATTAAAAGAATATCTATTATTGAAAAATTATAATAAAGCATCTAAATCGATAAATTATTCTAAACATAATATACGTTGGTAAAAATAATAATTAAATAGATAAAAAGGTGATACGTATCAAGTATACCATTCTTTTTATCTATTATAAAAAAATATAAAGAACTTACTTTTTTAAATGTATAATACTTAATAATTCTAAACAGTATTTATTGCTTAATTTTTCTATTGTTATACCAATTTTGAGTAAAACCTATAGAATTCAATATAGTGGATACAGGGATCGTTTTTAAATGATGATTAAGATTTTTTATTCTTTTATGGATGGTATTATGTAATTGTGCAAATTGATTTTTGGACAATAAACATTGCATAATGATAAATACATTAAAAACATCTTGACGTTGTGAATTCGAATTAGAAATATACATGCTATGTAATTCTTTTAGATAAATTGTATTATTTCGACATTTGAAACCAAGAATTCTATTATTATGAGCAACAATATTTCTTAATTCTACAACATTTTCTAAGTAAGATAAAAGTTGAGAAGGTGTTAATTTAATTTTAGTTTTATTTAAATTTTTATTAAGAAATTTTGAGAAATCTTTAGCAATTTTGTTTTGCAAAGGAGTTTTCAAGTGTTTATAAAATTTAATAATTTGCCCAAAGTTTATATAGTTCGTTAAGATCCAAAAGGGAACAACATTATAATTATGGACACTATCATTAAACCAACTTAAAATATTAAAAATGTAGTGTTATTTCTATAATTTACTATAAACAAATAGTTTTCTAGCTTTAGTTACCAACATTTAACTTGGGTAAGGCTTTTGCAAAAAAAGGTTAGGAAAGGTATTTGATATTAGAAAATTTTTTGTTTTTCAAGCTGCATTATTTAATAATAATTAAAAAATAGGGTGTATGAATATAAATAGTATAGAAAGGTTGGTAGTGCTTATGTGTGAGAAAAAAGAATTAAGATTTTCAATATTCATGTTATATAGTCTTGCGGATAAATGGAAGATTTCTCCAGCCAAAGTATATAAAATATTAAATTTAACGGGAATTTTGGATAATTATATTATCAAATGTTATGATGTTCTTCATACACAGGGAAAGGAGTATCTAGTAGAAGATATTACCGATTATGTCAGAGAAAAAGGAGTTAATGTATGATTGTTTATCATGGAACAACAGAAATTATAAAAAGTCTAGATGTTGTACATTCAAAAAAGTATTTGGATCTTGGCAAAGGATTTTATATTACAACTTTTGAAAATCAAGCAAAGAAATGGGCAGTTCGAAAAGGGATGAGACAAGAAAAGACGGCAATAGTTAATGTTTATGAATTGTCTGAAGAATGGAATGATTTAAAGGTGTTATCTTTTGAAAAAGAAAATGAGAAATGGCTTGATTTTGTATGTGCATGTAGAAAAGGTCAACCATTAAATGAAGAATACGATATTATTATAGGAAATGTTGCAGATGATGATGTATTTAAGACAGTGGATATGTATTTTAGAGGATTGTGGGATAAGAAAAAAGTTTTGAGTGAATTACGATATTACAAGATGAATAATCAAATATGTATTGTAAACTAGGAAACGTTGAATCGATTTATTACTTTTAAAAGAGCATATAGGTGAAAAATAATGGTAGATAAGACGCAATTAGAAGAAGTTTATAAACAAAATTTGGAAAATGATATTATTAATGAAATTTCAAAAATAAAAGGAATAGATTTGCGAAAAGCTTTTGATATTTATTATTCCAGTAAACTAGCTGAACAGATATCAAATGATCGTTATGGAATAGAAAATATGGATGCAAAATATTTGGCGGAAGATTTAATTGAAAATGAATCAGAACTTTTTAAATAAGTAATAAAATTAAATATAGATATTTAAGAGGAAAATAAGGATGATGTTTAGTCTTTATTTTCTTCTTTTTCATTAGGATAAATTTTGCTTTTTAATTATGTGAAATTCACATAAAAATAATTTATTTAAAGTCATCATGGTTGATGACTTTTTATTTATTTTTCTATATAATGAGACAAGAGGTGAAAGATAAAAATGAAACAATATTTAGATATGTGTCAATATATATTAGAAAACGGACAAGATCGTGATGATCGTACCGGAACAGGAACAAGAAGTGTTTTTGGATATCAAACACGTTATGATCTTACAGATGGTTTTCCTTTACTTACGACAAAGAAAATGTTTTTAAGACCCATTGCAGAAGAACTTTTATGGTTTATTAAAGGAGATACAAATATTAAATATCTTGTAGATCGTAATGTTAAAATTTGGAATGAATGGCCTTATGAAGCATTTAAGAAAAGTGAAGATTTTCATGGTGAAACTTTAGAAGAATTTGTCGCAAAAATCAAAGAATTACCTGCTGATGATCCTTTTGTTGTTAAATATGGAGAATTAGGTCCTGTTTATGGAAGACAATGGCGTAATTTCAACAATGAAGGAGTCGATCAAGTTGCTAAACTTGTAGATTCATTAAAAAATAATCCATTTTCAAGAAGACATATTATTTGTGCATGGAATCCTGCAGAAGTTGACGAAATGGCACTTCCACCATGTCATGCCTTCTTACAATTCTATGTAAGTAGTGATAAAAAATACTTAAGTTGTCAACTTTATCAAAGAAGTGCGGATACATTTTTAGGTGTTCCATTTAATATTGCATCTTATGCTTTATTTACTTCAATGCTTGCACAAGTGTGTGGATATAAACCTAAAGAATTTGTACATACGATTGGAGATGCCCATATTTATAAAGATCATTTTGAAGTTGTTAAGGAACAAATCTCAAGAACACCTTATCCTAAATGTCAACTTGTTTTAAATCCTGCAGTTAAATCAATCTTTGATTTTACGATTGATGATATTAAGATTGAAAACTATCAATCTCATGGAAAACTTGTGGGAAAGGTGAGCGTTTAATGATTTCAATAATTGTAGCGACAGATGATGATTTATTAATAGGAAAAAAAGATTCAAAAAATGGGATGCCTTGGCATAATAAAGAAGATCTCCAACATTTCAAAAAAACAACACTTAATCAAACAATTCTTATGGGAAAAACAACTTATCTTGCTATCGGAAGACCACTTCCAAATAGAAAAACAATTGTTGTTACTAAAAGTGGTATGGATGATGAACGCGTTGAAGTTAGAAATGATTTAATTGAAGTGATTCAAGAATATAAGGATAAAAATGAAGATCTTTATATTTCTGGAGGAGCTTCTATTTATAAACAAGCTTTGCCTTATGTTGATGAACTCATTATTTCAAGAATACCAGGAAAACATACAGGAGAAACGTATTTTCCAAGTTTTGAAGAATATGATTTTCATTTAGAAAAAGAAACACAATTAGAAACCTTTGTTTTACAAATTTATAAAAAAGGATGATGATATGAAAAGAATTATTTTAGTTGTCTTAAGATGTATCTTTAAACTTCCTTATTGGTGGTTTTATAAATTAAAACAATATCAAAATAAAGAAAAATATCCAACAATTGATGAAGGTTATCAATTTATACATAATGTTGCTGATGAAATCGTTAAAAAAGCACGTGTTGATTTAAAATGTTATGGTTTAGAAAACCTACCAAAAGAAAATGGTTATCTTATTGCTCCTAACCATCAAGGTTTATTTGATATTGTTGCACTTTTTAAAACAGATAAAAATACTACAAAATTTGTTTTAAAAAAAGAATTAGCTTCAACTATCTTAATTAAAGATGTTGTTAAAACTTTAGATTACTATTCATTGGATCGTACAAGTATTCGTGATGGAGCAAAAATGGTGAAAGAAGTTTCTAAAGAAATCAGTGAAGGAACAAACTATGTCATCTTCTCTGAAGGAACACGTTCTAAAAAAGGGAATACAATGGGAGAATTTAAAGGTGGAACCTTTAAAATTGCGTTGAAAACACATTGTCCAATTGTTCCAGTCGCAATGATCGATTGTTATCAAGTCTTTGATAACAATACAATCAAACCCGTTACAGCACAAATTCATTATTTAAAACCTATTGAATATGAAGAATACAAAGATTTAAAAACCAATGAAATTGCTGCACTTGTTCAAAGTCGTATTCAAACTTGTATGGATGGAGTTTTAAAATAATGTTTATCAATGTAAATAACATTCGTTTATATTATGAAAAGCATGGAGAGGGGAACCCTCTCATTCTTTTACACGGAAATGAAGAAAATCACTTTATTTTTGATGAAGCGGTTGAAAAATTAAAAAAATACTATACCGTTTATACCCTTGATTCAAGAGGCTATGGACAAAGTGAAAAAGTCAAAGAATATCATTATCAAGATATGGCAAATGATATTAAAGACTTTATTAAGCAACTTGACTTAAAAAATCTTACTTTAATGGGCAGTAGTGATGGTGCCATTATTAGTTTACTTGCATCAAGCGATGAACCAGAACTGATTGAAAATCTTATTCTTGCGGTAGTCAATGTCAAACCTAATGGTGTGATTGATGAAGTTTATCAAGATATGAAAAGTCAGTATCAAAAAACAAAAAATCCATTAATTAAATTAATGTTAGAAGAACCACATATTTCTAATAAACAACTCCATCAAGTAAAAGCAAAAACACTTCTTTTAGCGGGAAGTGATGATTTAATTAAATTGGATCATATTGAACGTATTTCTCATCATATTGAAAACAGTAAATTTGTGATTTTAGATGGTGAAGATCATAGTAGTTATATTATACATAATGATAAGATTGCAGATCTTATTATTCAATATTTTATTTAGGAAAGCACTTTTTATAATAAAGTGCTTTTTACTTACAATGTGCGGAAAAATATCAAAATAAATTGATAAACTTCCGCATATTATTTGTTCGTTTACAGAAAAAAGTCCATGGGTTCTAATGAACCTATGAACTTTTAGAAGATTATAATGTAAGTTTATATTGATCATTAAGATAAGGCATGTCTTCAGGATGATATCCATTCCAATAAATACGTTGATCATATAATTCTATATCTTTGATGACATCGATTGCCACTGTTCGTTACCAATAGGATCGTTTTTTTTTGATGATTTTCCTTGATTCATTCATAAACAAGGTCACGTTCAAGATTTTTATAACGAATAACCAAAATCTTTCCTTTTTCAATTGTAGAGATGGCTTTAAAAGGTATATAATCTTCATTTCCTGAAACAACTTTATGATAAAATTCTTTTATTCTTTGGACATGTTCATCGTCTCTACTTGGGCACTTACGACATTTGAAACACTTTCATTAGCTTTATCTTGGTAGTAATCACCAAGATGATAATATTTTGTTCCCATCACTTGAACGGCTTTTAAAATATGTCTTGCCATTAAATGATCTTTAGAATTTTTTGAATCTTCAATATAACCTAAAGTACAAGGAATCGCAATAGAGGCAAGAATTACCAAAATAATAATGATTTCTACAAATGGAAACCTTTTTATTCATCAAGTTTTCTCCATTTTTCTAAATAATATTTTCTGTCATGATCTAATATCATTTCTGGTTCATGAAGATAAGAATCTACCACATCACACATTTTTAAAAGTTCGCTATACCTATCATGTCTTTTATTTTTAGTTGAATGATTTTTGATGGCTTCAACAATTATTTCTATTTCCTTTTCATCAAATAATAATGTTTCTTTTAATAATTTTTCAGCAAGTTCACTTGATAAAACAGCATGATTAAAGGAAGTATTATTTTTATAAACAGAATAATCATGTAATAATCCCATGATAGCACAAAGTCCTTGATCAAGTTGAAAATGGGTACTGTATAAAAGACAAAGTTGACTTACCCCAAAGAGATGACGATAACCATTTCTTTTCTTATTTCCAAAACAGTTTTTTTCAATTTCTTGATAGACCAGTTTTTCAATTTCTATATAACGTTTCATCGTCTTAATCCTTTAGGATAGAGATTTTTTACTTGATTGTTGCTTTCTTTATAGAAAGAGAGCGGATAACCATCGACAAAGATGACACCATAGCCTTTTTCACCATCACCTTTTAAAGTAAGACCTGAGAGATAATCTTTGATTTCTTGGCTATTACAAGGATAATCATAAGATCTTTTAACATCTTCTTTATTTAAAGTGAGAGCTAAGGAAAGGCTTGGTTCAAATCTTCCTTTTTTACATTCACCTAAATAAAGACCATTTCTTAAAACTTTTAAAGATAAATCAGGAAAATGATTTTGAATAGCGTATACATGATTATTGGATTGGTAAAGATATAAAGGAACTGGGATGTTTAGATTTTCATCATAAAACTTCTTTACAAGCATCATTTGTTCTTTATTTAAGTTTGGTTTTAAGATTTTTTCTTTAGAATTTTCTGTTTCAGTTGTTTTTTGAAGCAAAGCAATAAATTGTCCTTCACCTTTATTTTTAAAAGGATACATACGAATTGTACCATCGACAAAACCATCAGACATGCCTTCTTGTTTTTCAATTGGAATAAGTTTCATCCCTAATTCATTAATCATGTATTCCACTTGTTTTTCATTTTCTTCTAAAGAATACGTACAAGTTGAATAAATGAGGATTCCCTCTTTTTTCAACATCTTATAAGCTTTATTGATTAAATTTCTTTGAATATAGGCACATTCATTGACCTTTTGCATCGACCATGTATTAATTGCTTCTTGATCTTTTCGAAACATTCCTTCCCCTGAACAAGGAGCATCTAAAATGATCTTGTCAAAAAAACTTTTAAATTTCATTTTTAAAGGATCCACATTTGTGACAATGGTATTTTGTAAACCAAAACGTTCAATATTGCTTGATAGAATTGTTGCTCTTAATTTAGAAATATCATTGGCAATCATTAACCCTTCATTTGATAAACGGCTTGCCACATAACATGTCTTCCCACCAGGAGCCCCACACATATCTAAAACATAATCATCTTTTTGAATATCTATACAAGAAGCAACAGCCATGGCACTTGGTTCTTGAATATAGTAAAGCCCACACATAAAATAAGGGCTTTTACCTAGTGGGTAGTTTTTATAATCAAAATAATAACCATCTTTAATATAAGGATGTTTTTGGATATATTTCGTATCTAAATGTTTTAAAACATCTTGTTTTAAAGGATTTAAATAAAAACCTTTGACCTCTTCTTGTTTTAAAGAAGCAATAAAAGCCTCATAATCATCCTTTAATAAATTCTGCATTCTTGTTAAAAATTCATTATTCATCTTTTTTCCCCTCAATAAAATAAGTTGCTTCCATATCTGCCGTAGATAAAGCAAAAGCTAAAGGAAACATTTCAAAAGCTTTTCCAACATTTCTTGCATCTTCTACTGAAGCAAAGCCCATATGATAACGAATCGCAAAAGCTTCTTCACGTGTAAGACGCATATAACCACTAATCATATAGACACTTTTTTCACCATGTCCATAAGGCATTTGATCATCAAATTCATAGTTCGGTACTTGAATCCATTGACCATCTTTTTTGACATTGCGTGTTCCTTTTTTATAACAATTGATTTTACATAAATCATGTAATAAAGAAACAATTGCAATTGTTTCTTCACTATAATTCATACCATAAGTACTTTTTACACGCTCTCTTTGTAAGTAATCTTTTAAACAATCATAAACATTTAAACTATGATCCAATAAACCACCATCATAATTTCCATGAAATCTTGCACTGGCAGGCGCTTCAAAAAAATCAGAATGGGGCGATAATAAATACTCTAAAAGCTTTTCACTTCCAGGTCTTTTAATATATGTTTTATAAATTTCAATAAATCTTTCTTTATTTGTCATTATTCATCCCTCTTTTGTTACTATTTTACCTAAAACCTCTTCTAAATAAAAGTATAATCCCTTATAAATCGTACATACTAATAACGAAAAGAGGTTAATTAAATGAAAAAAATAATCATATATCTATTTCTGATGATCTTTGCCTTTACGCTAACAGGATGTCGACAAGTTGACAAAACAGCAAATAACTTTAAAGGAGATATTGAAATTGCTTGGGATGATGTCAAAGATGATTTTAATGATATTGATCAAAATATCAAAAAAGATACAACCTATGTAAGTAATATAAAAGGTGATGATATTCAAGAACTCACAAAAACAATTCAAGAAGGTTACGATAAAATTAAAGGTGGAGTTACTCAAGATAATCAAGAAGAAGCCAAAAAAATCTATGAAGCAGCATCACGTCTACAATACATTGAAGAAAATACCGATAAAAAATTGACAGAGGAACAAAAACAAGTTTTAGAACTAGGAAAAAGCATGAAAACTCTTATGATGCACTATTATGGAAATGGTGATGGTGATTATGATGGAGCAGTGGATGATGTTGAACAAGGTTTAGAAAATATTAAAGGCTACACAGAAGATAAATGGAATGATTTTAAAAAACAATTTGATTAAAGAGCACTAGCTCTTTTTTTCATATGCAGTTCATATAAAGTGGTATAATAAAGACATGAAGGAGTGATTTTATGAATGAATTAAGTAAAATGTATCAAGTATATGTTAACAAGGAGCTACAAGTAGGTAAAAATGAAATTCTAAATGTAGAAAGACTCAAACAAAAAACGCTCTCTTTCTTACATGATTTAGGAGAAGTATCACTTGATTCCCGTTGTTATCTTTTTTGGGAAAAGGAAGAAGCTATCAATCATGAAGAACTGCTAGGTCATTATATGGAAGGCTTAAAAATGTTGATGTCGATTGGCTATGAACTTAGAATCGATACGATCAAAAATCATACAGAAATACCCAATTCATCCTCTATAGAAGACTTGATTTTAAAAATCTATCAAGCAATTGTTTCTGTATCTTCGTCTTATTCAAGTACCGATTATCAAAACGCTATTGATGATTATTTTTCATTAGGATTTAATCTAGGCATTGACCTCGATGAAATTATTGATCATATATAAAAAAACAGCATAAGCTGTTTTTTATTTTTGACAAATACCACAAGGACTATAACCTTGTTCATTTAATTGTTTAGCTGTAGAAGTAACAACTTCTTTATTAGAATCACTCATTCTAGAAACACTTGAACAATGAGGATCATGATATTTTTTATTTTTTATATTTAAAACATATTCTTTTTCATTAGTATCACTTTGATGATAATCAAATGGATCTTTTTCTTCGCTTATCCCATAAGTACATTCACCTTCAGTAGCTTTTCTTGAATCACCTGTTTGATAATCAATCGTAATTCCTGGTTGAACATTATAAATATAAACTCTAAAACGAATTTCTTCATCTTCTATTGAAGCGGCTTGTAAAACA
>UMDD01038147.1_pt1 | contig 51380 bp, 51 predicted proteins | sample 1964401 | NCBI WGS metagenome assembly UMDD01 (sample SAMEA4835985, study PRJEB28245) | human gut metagenome | biome: gut microbiome; material: fecal sample | place: Denmark | collected 2008
TTCAGGAATAACATCATAATATTTCATTGTTTCTAATGCTTTTTCTTGAGTATAGTATGGATGTAATTCTACTTGATTGACAACTGGTTTTACTTTAACGATTTCACAGAAGTTTGTAAGAATATTTGGATAGAAGTTAGAAACACCGATTGCTTTTAAGATACCTTCTTTATATGCATCTTCCATGGCTCTCCATGCACTAAAATAGTCTCCACAAGCTTGATGTAATAAATAAAGATCAAAATATTCTAAACCACTTTTTTCTAAAGAAGTACGAATTCCTTTTTTAGCACTTTCATAATCCATCATATCTTGTACCCATAGTTTAGATGTAATAAATAAATCTTCTCTTGTACAAAGACCATCAGCGATTGCTCTTTTTACAGCATCTCCTACAGCATCTTCATTTGTGTAAACAGCAGCTGTATCAATTAAACGATATCCTGCTTTAATTGCTTGATATACTGATTCTTCACATTCTTTTTTATCTGGTACTCTAAAGACACCAAAACCTACCATTGGCATTTTTAAACCATTATTTAATGTTACATATTCCATTATAGAATCCCCCTTTTTCTATTATTTTAATCCATGATAGCTTATAGTCAAATACCTATTAGATATTATCTATCATACATTTTATGCATAATAAAAAGCTTAATTGCTTAAGCTTTTAGATAATGTATGATTTCTTTTGCTTCTTTAGCATTAGATAATACTTGCATTGTTTGCTTATTATCCATGATTGTATAAAGATCTTTTAGTGTATTTTTAGTCACTTGCGGTTCTAACATTTTCATGGCAATCAAGAAAACAATTTGTACTTCATGTTGATCCTATAGAATTGGTTCTTTTACTCTACCAAATACGACAAACGGATCTTTTACTGTATCACTTTGTTCATGAGGAATGGCTACCTCATATCCTAAAGCTGCTGAATATTCTTTTTCTCTTTTTAATACAGCTTCAATATATTCTTGTTTGTCTTCAAGTCTTCCATGTTCAAAGGCTTGGTTTGCTAGAGTGGAAATAATTGTTTCTTTATCTCCTGTTAAATCAAGTAAGATAAGATCTTTATCAATAATCATTTCTTATCCCTCCGTTCCTTACACCTATATATTAGTAACCCCTATATTCTTGAATATAACAATGATTTGCAAAAAAATGTGCAACTCTTGGTATACTATTTTTGCAAAAAAAATCGCACATAAACCTGTACAAAAAAATGAACTAAATAAGTTAGCTCAATAACTTATTTAGTTCACCATATCTGCTCTCTATTTATTTAAACTGTAATTTTGTTTATTACCAACACAAAAAAAATCTAATTTGAAATTAAACACATCTATCTAAGTTTGTTAAAAAAATTTTTCTCGATATGGAATCTGCTTGTTATATATTTTTCTATATATTTATAATCATGATTTCCATCTTCTGTGGTCGGCAAAGGTATCTTACTCTTTTCCATATCTTCTTTTTTCCACTTATCTGCGAAAACATATCTTTTACTCGCTGTCTTCAAAAGTGGAATAATAAAAAAAGCAATTTCTCTACTCATTTCAAATTTTGGATATAAAACATTTACATCATCTGATGCCCAAAACACTTCATCTTGATAAAACGCTTCGCCAATAGACCCGTTATAACTCAATGTAATTGTATTTTGAGGATGAAGGTGAGAATCATTCGAGATATAAGCTGTAATTCCATTGTTAATAGAGCTTGCACCTATAAATCTTATTTTGCCCTCCTTCATATCGGCCTTTGTTAATCGTTTCCCTTTGCGCACATCAAACAAATCAGATATTTGAAATAATTTCCAACTGTTTATATCAATTGCTTTTGAAGCAATTGATTTCTTCGCTGACTTCAAGTTAGTCAGCGAAGAGCTGACTTCAAGTTAGTCAGCGAAGAGCTGACTTCAAGTTCCCGATTTTTCATATATGATTCCATATATGAAAAATCGGGATTGCCTGTATTATCAACAGGCAATTTTATAGATAATCCTGCTAATACTTTACTTGATATTTGATCGGAATATGTGCTATTTTTTAAACTTTTACTTATTACTGTTACCAAAAATAATCCTGTATATTCATTCAAATTATTCTCTTTAGGCTTTAAACAATGAACTTTCATATCTAATGATGCTTTTCCATTTTGATAAAACACTGTTCCTAAAAAAGATACACTTATGAAATTTTCATAAATTCTATAATCCTTATTATCTATATCTTCTGCATAGTATCCAACTATACCATTATTTATCCCCGACACTGTAATTCTTGGAATAGACCCTGCAAACAATTTTTTCTTTTCAATATACGAACCTGTTGGCACTTGATATTTTTTACCTTTTTTTTCAATTATAAATACATCTTTCACAAGAAAATCTTTCCATTTTTTTGTTTCAATCTTCTTCATTATGTACTTCCTTTCCTCTTAAAATAATGGTTACATCATTTCCCTTTGTACATATTTCACTGTCATACATAACTTTTTTTATCAAAGCATCGCTAAATTCCTTCACATCGATTCCTTGCTTAAACATTAAGTAATCCATCATAGTTTTTGCAAAATCTTCTTCATAAATTTCAAATGGTTTTTCAGGCATTTGATAACTTAAATGTTCCGTTGGCTTTATCCATTGTATAGTATCATCACCAGATTGTTTATAAATAATATCCACCCATCTGTCCTCTATACTTTGCCATTTGTCTTTAACATCCTGCCTCCCTTGATTTTTTACTGTTTCTAAACCATCTTCTTTAATATAACAAGCGAAAATTTCCTTATCATTCTGTGGAACTCCTGCTGTAAATATGAAAATTGATGTTGTAACTCCCTCAGAAAAAATCTTCTCAGGCAATTTGATAATTTTTTCAATCGTGCTATGTTTAAGAAGTTTTCTCCCCTTTTTATCTTTTTCTAATTTTTTATCAGGAAGAATAAAAGCGCATTTTGTATTTCTTGGTACACTTTTCAATACATTCTCTACAATAGTTAAGCACCCATATTTTGTTTCAAATGGCGGATTCATAAGTACCTTCGTTATTTTTTTGGACTTAATCCAATCGCAAGCTTCTTTCGTTCTGCTATCAAGATGTTCTAGATTTGTTTTCCCGTCTTTATGAATCAACATATTTGCACAGGCAAGCGCAAAAATTTCTCTATCAAATTCAATACCATATAACTGAGTATCTTTAATTTGAGAAGCTTTTTTTGTGTTAATGCCACCAGCTTCTTTCATCATATTACACATTGCTTTCACTAAAAACGCTCCTGAACCACAAGCTGCGTCTAATATCTTATCATTTTGATTAACCTCAATTAATCTATACATAAAAGATGTAATATGATCCGGAGTAAAAACCTGACCACTTTCAGATTTTTTCTTATATCGATTGAACTCATTAAAAAAGATACCCATAACATCTTCACCATTCCAATAATCCGAATTGACACAATCTGATATTTCAGAAACCCAATCAATAAAATTATTAATCGCATCTTGATTAGTGGTATTGTTCATCTTTATCTCTGAATATACCTCTGTAAGCAAATCAAGTTTTAAATTTTGTTTTCTACTATCTTCTAATGATTTTGAAAGTGTACTTAATATAGAATTTTTCATCAAAGTAAAATCCATATTATTTACAAGTATAGCCCCATATCTTTTTGCAACCAAAGCACATGCAGTGAAAATCATTCGATGATATAAATTCTTTATACCAAATTCTGTATGTAAGCAATCGTTAATACGTTTTGTCAAATTATAGATATGTTGCTTATCAATTGTATCTTGTGTAAAAAGTGACAAGTAATAAGATTTGTCCTGTAGCGCATTTGATATTTCTATATTACTTAATTCTATATCATTTTTAAACACTTTAACATCAACACCATTATATAAAATTCCACAAACATTTTTATATTTTTTGTTCACAATACCTATATTTTTTTTAAGTTCGTTTTCCCATTTCAATGATGAAATATCTTCCTTCTCTGATTTCGTTTCCAAAATAATTGCAGGTAATGTACGATCGTCTGGAAAATACCAGCCGTCTGGTTTATCAATTATTCCTTTGAATCCTAGTTGATTAAAAGTTGTAATTTGTCCTGTTCCTTGTTTTACATTAGCCTCTACTTTATCAAAACCAAGTAATATTTTAGCGCTATCTCTAACCTCATCTTCGGTGCGATATATATTTTTATTTACCATTGATTTCCCCTCCATTTTTTTCTTGCTTCCTTAAATATTCATCAGCTGCTTTGTTAAATAAATCTGCCATACTATGCATATCATCATCATAAGCGATTGCTGCAAGTAAACGTTTTACTTTATCAGGGTTCATTCTAAATTGGACTTGTCTGGTACGAGTGGATTTATTTTCTTTAATCAAAAATAGCACCTCCTAAATGATATCATAACATCTTGATATAATGATATCATTTTTATAATAAAAAAAGCAAGAATTTATAACTAGATGAAATTAAAAAAATTTCTAAAGATCATCCATACTAGCAAAAATAATCAATATCAAAAAATTATCATAACAATCTATTGAATTGAAAAAAACTAAAAATTTCCTCAAAAGAAAGCTGTGCGAACTCCACCATTAGAGTTATCCATATCTTATATAAAATATGTCCTTTTATTTTCCAATAAAATCTTGAGTTTTTCTTTTATTGTCCATGTGACTTAGTATGGTACTTAGACTACTAGTAATCAGCCAATTTAACACTAGCATGTTCTCATCTTTTCGCGAACTAATTATTTAATTTTATTTTCAGAGTCATTTTACTATTTTCCTATCTCTTGTCTTTTTTCTCCATAAAACACTTGTCTTCTATACTTTGGTGCGAAAACAATGTGGTACTTACAATTCCATGTCGTATGTGATAAAGTATGTATGGAATTGTTATCATTTATTTGATTCATTTCCTTTTCTCCTTGTATTTAATTTTCTTGCAGTTTGTCAGGCCGCAATCTTATTATAATACAAGGAATTTCTTTATTCATCGCTAAAGCTTCACGGAACCTCTATACTATTTAGATGGTTAAAGTAAAAAAAGATTTACTATTCAGTAAACCCTTCTTCTAAGAATTCTTTTTCCTCATCACCATTGACTGTAGAGAATAAAACTCTAAACAAATATCTTGCACTTGATCCAATAATAAACAATTGAACAGATAAAGCACTGATAAAATTACAACCGTATGTCATTAAATAATTAGGAATAAACCGACTATCAAAGCCATAACCATGATATATCTCTAAAATACTTGCAAGCGCAACTTGACCAACAACAGTAAATACTTGAATCATTAAAACAATAATAATTTCTCGATCTGTTGGTTAAACAACTTTACTTGAAATAAAATAAGCGCATAAAAAGATAATCACAAATTCAATCTACATATTTTTTAACTCAATTAAAAAAGTACTATTGGTAATAGATGATGTTGGAAATACCGTATTGTAAAGTGTCATAATATAAACCATTATTCATGCTGTAGGTAAAAGAATAGCTTAAAATCTTATCTTTGACATTTTTAATTCTTTTTTCATATTTATCCCTAAAATAAATGCCACCTCGCTCTCTGACAGTGGCAAGGTGACATTTAGTATCTGATGGTATTTTATTGATCTTTTTAATCAAAACAAGTAATAATATTTTTCTTGTGCATCTATCACAAATATATAAATATTTCTATTTGTGCTCTATACACGAAAGTTTTTTCTTTAAAGAAATCGTTTGAATGATTTTATAAACAATAATGATAAACAATACAAAACATACAAAACTAAGATAAGTATAACCACCCCAGTAATATTCGTCCGTATTTCTTATTGGATAAATGATCCATTCTAAACAAATAAATAAAACTGTTAAAAAACCTGTTATAAAATAATTAAATATAATTTTATTTTCTATCTTTTCTTTCATCTTCATCACCATTATTTCTTGGGAAATAATTTTATCCATATCCACCATCTACATGTTTCCATTTCCCATTATTATTTCTTATCAATATCCACTGATAATCCTCATAATCACAATTTGAATTTAAGCCTATTTTCCATGCAAAATAATTTGTATGAAAGTTTGTTTTTAAAACAATTGCTTCCTCTCCTTGATATTGTTTTGCATAGCTTGTAAACAAAGCTTTATCATCACCAGCATAATAAATTTCCTTTAAAGTACAGCCTTTCCAATCTTTTGAAAATTCTTTTTTGATAACATCTATTGCTTCTTGAATTTCTTCTTCTGTATAAATATCCGAATAAATCGTTCTTACTTTAATTTCTTTTCTTTGACAACCCACACACATGATAAGTAATAAACAAAGAATAATTTTATAAAACTTTTTAGTAACCATGATCCACTTCCTGCCACTCCCCTTGTTGATTTCTAATAAGAAGCCAAGAAAAATCTTCATAGGTACTGCTTGGATTTAAAGAACCATCTCCACCTGTTTCATCTACATTAAAAGTTGATTTTAAAACAATGGCTTCTTTACCTCCATATTGTTGTGTTATTTCTTTAAAGCGTGCTTCGTTATCTCCGGCATAATAGATTTCTTTTAAAGTACATCCTTTAAAGTTATCATTAAAATGATCAATCACAAGATTTATAGCAGAAGTAATATCATCGTAATCATAAATAGAAGACGGTACTTCCTTTTGAACAATATAATTCTTTTCACGTTTTTCAATACGAACAAGCATATTAATATTTGTTTGAATGACGTATTCATAATTATCATCAACATATGCTTTATAATCACCACCACTATAATGAGAAGGAAGGATAACTTCTGTAAGTGGCAATTGTTGATTCATTAAAATATCTTGGGAATGTTTGATGATTTCTATTGGATCTTTTTCAATTGTTGATGTAATACTATCGGTAAAACCGTATTCTTTAGAAACATATTGGATAATTTTATGATTTTTATCATATGTGACATCCAATCTTAAGGTTGGATTATCTTTATCGTTATTGAAATTAAAATAGTTTTCTTTTTTATCTTCATAGACATAACCATTTTTCATAAGTTCATCTAATACTTCTTGAGGAAGAAGTTCTTTTAATTCTTTAATTGTTTCTGCTTCACTTAAAGTACTAAAGCGTAAGTATTTATTCTTTGATTGGTTTAATTCTGTATTAATTTCTGTACGTTTTGCTTTGCTTTTCTTAACAAACATTTGTCCTTTTTTATTAAAAGTAATTTCTATTTCAAAAAGTTTACTTTCTTTAGATTTATAATTCACTTCTATTCTAAAATAATCTGAAACATCTTTAAAACTTTCTTTATCAAATACATCTTCATCTGGCTTCCAAATAACTTTTAAACCTTTTTTTGTATGATAATACTTTTTATAAAGCTTATAAGAAAGCGTGGTTTCATTTTCATATACTTTATTACCTAATTGTATTTCTAAAGGATAATTTCCTTGAACAATACGTATCGACTCAATTGCATCACTTTCAACATCTACAGTAAAATAACTTGTTGTAAGATAACCATTCAAATAATAATTTCCTTCATAACTTTTTAAATCTAACTGTGATTGTTTAAATTCCACATTTTTAGAGAAATACTTTTCTTCATATTTCTTTTTTAATTGAACTTTATCTGCTATATCAACTCGATCATGAATTAAATAATAATCCATAGGTGTTGATTCCTTGGTAAGCGAAGTATAAGTTTGATTATAAGCAATGACTTCAAAAGTATCTTTATTTATTTGTTTGCTTTGTAAAACACAAACAGATAAAAGAAGACAACAAGAAAGAATCAAAATAGGTTTTAGATAATGATGTTTATAAGATTTTTTTTGATCAAGTAAATGTTCATCAACATGAACATGATCATAATAGTTTTCAAATGATTTATTTTTCATCAGACTCTATCTCCTTCCTTAATTTATTTCTTGCTCGATTAAGCAAAACACGAACATTGTTTTCTTTAATATGTAAGAGTTTTGCCATTTCTTTAGTTGAATATCCTTCATAATAAAATAAATAAAGAACCGCATTATATTTTTTAGGAAGTTTATTTAAATACGGTGTTAAATCAATTTCTTTCTTTTCAAAGATATAAGCTTGTTCATCTATTTCTTCTACCTTATTATTCCAAAATGATTTTAAAGATGTTTTACTACAATTAAGTGTCACTCTAATAAACCATGCTTTTTCATGTTCTAAAGATTCAAAAGTGGGTTTTCCTTTAAGATAACGATACATGACATTTTGAAAGATATCATCCGCTTGATCTTTTTGATGACATTGGCTAAAAGCAAGACGATAAACCAGATCTTTTTCACGTTGAATGACTTCTTCCATATTTAAAACCTCCCTTCATTAGTAATACTTTTTAAAGTAGTTATTTGTTACAAAAATTATAACATTTTTATAAAAAAATACCTTGGTACTACCAAGGTAAATGTTTTATATTTAGTTTTTTATAATTTATATTTTGACTTTGATAATAGTGGACTTGATGATATTCGTTATCAAGAATTTTAATAATATTATGGTTAAGAATAACGATAACAACGATTGCTTTGCCTTTTTTATTACTAATGTAAAATTCGTATTGTTTATCCTGATTATCACGATTAATATAAGAAAAAGTTGGATCAAATGATCGTTCAGTTTTAATGGTTTTGATCTTTTTAAAATCATTAATATTTAAATAATCACAAAGTTGAATGATTTTCTTTTGTGTTAATAAATCTTCCTTTTTAACTATTAATGATGAAGGCTTGCGATAAGCAAAATCAAAGGAGTTTCCTACATAATAATTACTACATAATCTTTGGATTATATTTTGATAATTTCTTTTATAGTCTTGTTGTTTTTGTACATTGTACATTCCTATTAAACAAAGAATAAAAGACAGACAAACAATACAGATGATAGAAATATATTTTCTTTTTTTCTTTCTTTTTTGAATAATATATTCATTGCTTTGAAGAAGTTCTTCATAGTCTAGTTTTAAAATAGACGTTATCTTAGCAAGTAAAGTAATATCCGGATAAGCTCTTCCTGTTTCCCATTTACTGATTGTTTTATTACTGACATTTAATAAATCAGCTAATTGACTTTGAGTGTACCCTTTTTTAAGTCGTGCATTTTTAATAGTTTGTGCAAATCTGACGTTATCCATATACCTTCCCTCCTACTTCAACTATACATGAATCAAATTAAAATAGAAAGAAAAGAGCTATCTACTGATTGTAGACATATGAAATGTTTCCTTTTTGGAAACATTTTTAATTTTATGAGTGAATACTTTTATAATGCTCGTTGAGGTGAATAAAATGAAGAAAAAAACGATAAACAGTGAGCTAGTATATCTGTTTGCTATAATCATTTTATCTTTTTCAATAGACTTAATGACTATTGCGAATATGGGATTATCTGCTATAAATGGACCAGCCTATATTTTAAGTAAAAAGATTGACTTACTTACATATGGTCAAGCAGAGTATATTGTTGAAGGAATTGTATTTATTATTTTTTGTGTTTTGATGAAGAAGTTTAAAATTACCTATTTAAGCTCTTTTATTACAGGTATTTTGTATGCTACGATGGCTGATGTTTGGAAAATAATTTTCCCTTTCTTTCAAAATCAATATGAAATATGTTTTCAACTACGAATCATTTATTTTCTTATAGGTTTTATCCTTTCAGCAATAGCCATTGCATTGTTTTATAAGTCTTATTTATATCCACAAATATATGATTTTTTTGTACAAGAAATGTCAAAAAAATATCATCTATCTTTAAAAGTTTTTAAAACTGGATTTGATTGTATTTTCCTTATTTTATCTTTCATTATGTCATTCATGCTGTTTCATGGAATCGTTGGTATTGGTATTGGAACAATGCTTGTTGCTTTATTTAATGGAACCATGATTGATTTTTTTAAAAATTTTTTTGATAAACATTTTGTATGTATTCCAAAGCTTACAAAACTAGCAGAATATTTAAAATTATAAAAAAGCTATAAAGAAATTCTTAGTTAACCTGGATTTCTTTATAGTCTTTTTTATTCAGTAATCATGCCTTTATAGTTCATACCATAAAGTTTTGCAAAACGACTCATTGTATATTCACCAGCCACTAATTGTTCCTTAGTAGGTGCATATCCTTGGAAAACAAAATACATATCTTTTCCTTGAAGTAAGCTTTCATCTACATAACCATAAAAACGATCTAAAACATTACGAATAGCTCCTGACATACTATGCCAATAAAGTGGTGAACCAATAACAATTGTATCTGCTTGTTTCATTTGTTCAATAACTTCATCTAATTGATCATCTTCAAAGTTTTGACCATAACTGTAGATTTTATAATCAACTAGATTTAATGTTTTAAATTCTTGATCTTTTAAGAATTTTTTAGTAAGTCTTACAGTATTTCCATTTTTATTAGGACTTCCATTAATAAATAAAATACTCATTTTTATATCTCCCTATAACTTATATATAATTGTGTTTCATTTCTAATAATTTTATAGTGTTTAATAATATTAATTAATAAATTAATTTGATATTCTTCGATATCACCTATCAAATAAAGTTGTTCATTTGATAATAAGGGTTCAAAAGAATAATCATTAAGTTGTAATAGATTTATGATTTCATCTTTTTGTTTGCTTAGACAAACAATAATTGCTTTTTGCATTTTTTCACCAACTTTATTTATAAAATATATCTAATTTTTCAATTGCTTCTTTTACAACACTTTCTTTGTAATACGTTTGTATATGGGTTGCATCTTTAAGATAATAAAGTTCTTTTTCTTTTGTCGTAATCGCTAGTTCAAAAGCTTGTTCACTCATATAATTTGTATCAGCATGATCTCCAGCCATCATTAATAATGGTTGATCAAGAAGATACATAAATTGAACTGGATCATAAACCATTAAATCCATCAAGTTTCTTTGTAAAAAACATGAGTGACTATTAGGATGAAAATGTGTTTCTACATAATATTCATAACCTTCACGATACATTTCAATTGGTAATTGATGCCCTACTTCTGGTTTCATCTCTGTCATATTCGCATTATAAATCAAAGTATCTTCATTTAATTCTTTTTCTCGAATAGAAGCAACCTCATGAAGTCTTTTTAACACGGTATCAGCTTGACTGTTTTGAAAGCTTTCACGTCTAACCGCTCCCGTATTAAACATAGAGACAGTAGCTATTTTCTTTAAACGTTTATCCATTTGTCCACATGAAAGCATATAGCCTCCACCACCGCAAATACCTAAACCATAGATACGTTGTGAATCAACGCCAGGAAATGAGAAGATAGCATCAATCATCCCTCTAATATCTTCTATGCGATAATAAGGAATATCTTGTTGTCTTGGCATTCCTTCACTTTCACCAAAAAACATGCAATCAGAGACAATTGTAATATATCCTTTTTCAGCAAGTCTTTGTCCATAAAGTCCAGCTGATTGTTCTTTAACTGCTCCATTAGGAATAGCGATAACAACAGCAGGATATCGTTTATCTTTACTATAGTTTTTTGGTGTATAGATATTAGAAGCAATTTTTATGCCATTTAATTGATAAGTAATTGGATGTATTTGAACTTCATTTTCTTTATTTTCAGTTATTGCATTTTCATAAACCAATCCAAAAGGATTAGAAGAAAAGGGAAAAGCTTCCCTTTTATCTAATTGAATCATTAATGACCTCCAAATACTTTAAATTCCATTGTATTTAATTTATCATCAATTGTTTTAACTTCTTCTTGACCTAATTCAACATTACCTGCTTCAAAGTTAGATTGAAGTCTATCAAGTTTTCTTGATCCTGGAATTGGAATAATGAAATCATATTTATTAATCATCCAAGCAAGTGACATTTGTGCATTTGTTGCATGATGTTTTTCACCAATTTGAGAGACAACTTCTAATAATTCATTTGTCTTTTTAATTCCTTCTTCACTGTATTGAGGCATATCAGGTCTAAAGTCTTGTTCACCACTACCGAAAGCTTTTTTAGATTGATAAGCACCTGTAAGAGCTCCATTAGCAAGAGGAGAGAAAGCAACATAAGTGATTCCTAATTCTTTACATACAGGCATTAAATTTTCATGCCATCTAGCCATCATTGAATACCTGTTTTCAATAACAGTTACAGGACATACAGCATGAGCACGTCTTAAGTATTCTTCATTTGTTTCAGAAATACCCCATGCTTTAATTTTTCCTTCTTCAATTAATTCTTTCATCACACCAGCAACAACTTCTGGTTCTACTTTAGGATCAATACGATGTTGATAATAAATGTCAACATAATCTGTTTGTAATTTCTTTAATGATCCTTCTAAGGATTTTCTAATTGTTTCTGGTGAACTATCAAATTCAAGGTGATCACCCATATGTTTAACACCAAATTTAGTACATAAGATAATATCTTTTCTAAATGGTTTAACAGCTTCACCAACAACTTCTTCGTTATAAGCTGTACTTCCATCAGGATTAACTCCTGTATAACATTCAGCTGTATCATAGAAATCATATCCCATATCATGTGCTTTTCTTAAAATTTCTACTGCTTCTTCTTTAGGCGTTGGAAGTCCACTGGCATGAGTTAACCCCATACATCCTAGTCCAATCGCATTAACATACATATCTGTTTTTCCAAGTCTTACTCTTTTCATCTTTCTACTTTCCTTCCTCATAATCACATGAAGCTGATACTTCAGCCCATTTATCTAATTCTGCAATTTTTGCTTCTAAAGTTGATTTAACTGCTGTTACGGCTGCTTTACCTAAAGTTAAAATTTCTGGTAGATCATCATTATGCACAACATCTACAATGACTTTACCAGCTTTATCTGGATCACCTGCTTGTTGATGTTTGTTTTCAAAGTTACCTGGTCTTGATTTACCCACGACTGCTTCATAATCACCAATTTGAGCTTTTGTTCCTTGTAAAGATTCACCATCATAGAATCTTGTTCTAAAAGCTCCTGGTTGAACAACCATTGCTTTAATTCCTAATGGAGCAAGTTCTTTCATTAAACCATTTGTAAGTAATTCTAAGGCTGCTTTACTTGAAGCATAATATCCTGAACCTACAGCGGATCTTGCTGCTGCAATCGAAGTCACATTTAAAATATAGCCTGATTTTTGTTCTCTCATTTTAGGAAGAACGGCTTTAATTAATTCAATTGGTCCAAATAAATTAGTTTGATATAAAGTTTGAACTGCTTCGATTTCTCCTTCTTCTACAGCACTACGATAACCATATCCTGCATTATTAACAAGAACATCAATTGTTCCAAATTTATCGTATGCTTCTTTTACAGCGTTTTTAATACTATCTTGACTACATACATCTAAAGAAACAGCTAAAGCCGTTTCTGGATAAGCTTCTACAATATCCATCACTTTACCTTTATTTCTTGCCGTAACAATTGCTTGATCCCCACTTTCTAAAACAGCTTTCGCAATTCCTTTTCCAATACCACTTGAACATCCTGTAATTAACCATGTTTTCATTTTTTAGTTTCTCCTTTTTACACACATATTTTATTTTTTTATTACTTAAAAGTACAATACCAATAAAGAAATGTGCTATAATTTAAACGCATAGTAGGAGGTCATTATATGATAGAACTTAATCAACTTGAACAACTTATTTATATTGCTGAAAATAAAACAATTTCTAAAGCTGCCAAAGAATTATTAATTTCACAACCAGCCCTTTCACGCTCTATGCAAAGATTAGAAAGTGATTTAGGAGTAGAACTCTTTGATCATTATAAAAATAAAATTGTTCTTAATAAAAATGGTGAATTAGCTGTTAAGCATGCTCAAAAAATCATTAAAAGTATTCAAACAATGATAAATGATGTACAAGATTATGATCAATCATTTCATCGTATTTCTATTGCAACTTGTTCTCCTGCACCCATGTGGGATATTGAACCTTTAATTAAAGAACTTTATCCACAAATAACAATTCAAACAGCCGTTATTAACAAAAAAGATTTACTTACAAAATTAAAAGAAAAAGAGTATCACCTTGTGATTACTCCTGAATATATTGATGATTCTCAATATTTTTGTATTCCTTATGTTGAAGAAGATCTTTTATTATCATTACCATTAAATCATCCTCTTGCAAGTAAAAAAGAAATTAAATTTCATGATTTAGATGGTCAAACCATGCTTCTTTATTCAAATATTGGTTTTTGGCATGATTTACATATGCAAAAAACCCCAAAAACTAAATATCTCTTACAAGAAGAACGCCTTACTTTTAATGAAATTGTCAAAGCATCAACACTTCCTTCTTATACTTCTAATCTTTCTATTAAAAGAGAGGGTAAGATGTCTGATCGTGTAATTCTTCCCATTAATGAAGAAGAAGCCCATGTCACTTATTATGTTGTGATGCTTAAAAAAAATAAGAAAAAATATAAAGATCTCATTGATAAGATTGAGCATTATTATGATTATTAAAAAAGAACAGTGCATTTTTATTTCTTACACTGTTCTTTGCTTTCTATAATAACATCTAACAAATCATTTATATGATTAATTTGTTCATTTGTAATTACTTTTGTTTCAATCGGTTTCAATAATTTACTTATATTTTTAAAATTATATCTAATTTGCGGCATAAGTAAAACTAAGTCATAATTACCTATTACTTTACTACAATCTTCTGTATGAAATGCTTCAACTTCTATGTTCAGCTGCTTTTTTTCAATTTCTTCTTGCAAAACATGACAGATATTTTTTGCTGAAATTGAAAACGAACAAATAATCGCAACTCTATACATCTTTTTCTAAAATATATAATGCATCTCTATTAAAATATGTCATTTTAATAATGCTTGTCTTTCCATTAATTGTTTGAAGTGGTGAAACATATCTTCTTGTTAAATCAATTGCAATTGCTTTATAGTTTGACAAATCTAAATTTAATTCAATGTCAATATTATGTGGAACATATAACACAATTTTATCATCTTTTCTAGCAATTCTAATTTCTGGATTTTCTTTTACAAGTAGTTCTTGTATAGCTTTTAACCCATATAAATCATAAGTTTCAAATATATATTTTATATAACCATAATCCCAAGCACCATCAAAACATAAAGCTTGTTGCCAACATTTAGGAGTCGCAAATCCTTCTCCCAACGAAGCTTCAAATCCTTTATTTGTAGTATGCCAACTATAGATTCCTGCCGCTCCATAAGTAATTCCAGCACTGGCTCCAGAAAGTAAAGACATCCATGCAGCTCTAATGATATCTTCTTTACTCCATCTTCCATACATTTGTCTGGAATATCCCATATCTTCATAACATGGTTCACTATTTATTACTGGTTTACCTTTATATTTATCTGCCATTTCTTCTGCAAGTAAGTAAGGCATTCCTAAGTTTTGAGCATTATGACCACTTTGATAAAAACATAAATCCAAATATGAATAAAGATTATCTGGTATATATGTATATCTTCCTTTTATGTGTGTTGTATATAAACAATTAGGTGCTAATTCTTTTATTTGTTTAGCACATTTAACATAATATTCAATACATTGTTCCGTATTAAAATCAGTATCTCCACTAATAATATAAAGTGGTTCATACTTTGTAAATGTTTCATGAATAATATTTATATAATTGTCAATACAATCTATTGGCATAAGACCTTTTGAATAAAATTGACTTGCCCATGTATCAGGAACAAAATTACACCACATTATAACAAGCGCTAATTCAAAGCCTTTTTCTTTAGCACGTGCGCACATTTTATCTGCATGCTCAAAATAAGATAAATTTAATTTTTTATAATTATATTTTCCATCAATAACTTCAAAAGGTTCATAACATAAATCTGTGGCGGATGCATCCCATTGAGGGAGGATGTTGATTTGTAATGTGTTAAAACCTTGTGATTTACGATAATCTAAATAATAATCCCAATCATTATCTTTAATATTTGTAAATGCAGACCAGCATGTATCTGCTAGGTAGAAAAATGGTTTCCCATTTTTCATTAGAATATTATTTTCTATTGTAAGTGACATAATTTTCCTCCTATTTATTTTCTGTTGTAAATACTATTCTGCGGTAGCTTCTAAACTTTGTTCTTGTTCATATCTTTGTTTATCAGAAACTTTAAAGAATGGATACCAAATTAAACATCCAATGAAAATACATACAACTTGTAAAATTGCAGCTTGCCAACCCCCAGCAAGTAATGGTTTTAAGATAATTGGCATACACCATGGTACTTGTACACCTGTAAATCTTGGTACTAAACCTATGTACATACTGAAATAAGCAACTAATGTTTGTACAACTGGTGTTAGAATAAATGGTATTACCATTAATGGGTTCATAATTAAAGGATAACCAAATACAACTGGTTCATTAATTGTGAATAACCCAGGAATAATACCTAATTTCCCCATTGTCTTATTTTGTTTTGATTTAGCAAATAATAAGATAACGATACATAATGATAAAGTACCTCCTGCACCACCAATTCCACTAAAAGTATCATAGAATGTATTACATAAAATATTTGGTAAGGCTTTACCAGCAGCATATGCTTCTAAGTTAGCTGTTGCCATAGGTAAATATACAGCAGTAATTACACCACTAATAACATTTGATCCATGAATTCCAAAGAACCATAAAAGCATTTGTACTAAAATTAAAACCACTAAAGACCATACACTTCCACCTAAAGAATTTAAAGGTGTCACAATAACTGTATAAACTAACTGTGTAAATGAACCATAAGGAGTAAATGAGAATATTGTAGCCACAACAATGAAAATTAATCCTACTAATATTGCTGGAATTAATGCTGTAAATGTATTAGCAATCATTGGTGGTACACCATCTGGCATTTTAATTTTTAATTTATCAACATTCATAAATGCACAATAGATTCTTGTAGCTATCAATGCAGCAATCATTGCACCGAATAAGCCTTTAGCACCCATAAATTCCATCATCAATCCACTATCTTTTGTTAGTGGTGTAGTAATAAAAAATGCAAAAACTGAAATTAATCCTGCTGGAATTTGATCACATTTAAAACTTCCAGCTAAACGATATCCAATTAAGAATGCTGCATAAATTGATAAACAGCTTGTTGTTACTGTTGATGCAGTTAAGAAATAAGTTTTAACTCCTATTTTTTCAATAAATTGCAAATAAGGATCAAATGGGAATACCCCTAAAAGACATCCAATTGAACCAATAATCAAGATAGGTAATGTCCCCATCAACCCTTTAGAAATAGCATCTAGATAAACATTTGATGCAACCTTAGATGATAGTTCCAAAGCTTTATTAACATATTTGTTATCCATTTTATTTTTCCTTCCATCTCATACATATTCTAGTAGTGTTGCAACTCTCTACAACCAAAAGTATAATGAAAGTGGTTTCATCGGTCAATACTCAAACTAAATTTTTATTTAAATTTTAACTAAATATTTTACTTATTTATTTAGTACTATCACGTTCTATTATTTCAGTACTTACCATTATTTTTAATGTATTTTCATTTTCAGAAAATTTCTCTATCAATCTTTTTACTGCAACTTCCCCTAGATATCTTTTATTTACTCTGACAGTTGTTAATGATGGTGTTGAATAACTTGCAAATGAAATATCATCAAATCCTGTTATTGGGACATTGATATTAAGCTCTTGCATAGCTCTTATAGCCCCCAATGCAATATAATCATTAACTGCAGCGAAGGCATCTGGCATCTCATCTTCTCCCTTTATAAGTTCTACTAAGTAATCCTTAAAATCTCTATAACTATCATCTATCGTTGGTTGAACAAAGGCTTCTAATTCTGGAACTACATTTAATCCATTATCCATCATAGCTTGTAAATAACCCATTTTTCTTTCTTTAAAGTTATTTATTTGATTAATAGAATTAATCAATCCAATTCTTTTATACCCTTTTTTAACTAAATAATTTGTTATTTCATACATCCCATCTCTATTATTAATAGATAAAAAATCACATTTTTGATTTGTATAAGCATTATCGATAATAATATAGGGTATTCTAAAATTTTCAAATCTTTCAACATCTTCTAACTGCATTTCTGTTCCTAAAAGAATTAATCCATCACTTTTTGAAACATCATCAAGTTGTTGTATTTCTCCTATCTGATCACTATCTATATATATAATATTTAATCTATAATCTTGTTTCGTTGCCTCATTTTCTAAACCTCTAATCAATTCAGAAAAAAAAGGTGTGTCTCCAACAACTCGCTCTTTTTTACTATAAATAACAAGTGTCAAAATACCTGTCCTTTTTCCAGTTTTAAAATAACCTAATTTTTCTGCCACTTCTATAATATGATCTCTTTTTTCTTTACTAATAGATCCTTTTCTATTATTAAGTGCATTGCTTACTGTTCCAGGAGAAACTCCTGCTTCTTTTGCAATTGCAGCTACTGTTACTTTTTTCAATATAATCACCTCTTCTTTGATTATATCACAATAAACAAATAACTAAATATTTATTATCTTTATTTACCTTTAAAATAAAAAAAGATATGATATTTTTAAGATTTCACTTTTTAAAAATTATCATATCCATTATTTCCTAATCTAAATCATTTCCATGAGATTCGATTACTTTTTTATACCAATAGAATGAGTCTTTTCTTCTTCTTGATAAATCTCCTGTCCCATCATCGTATTTATCAACATGCACAAAACCATAACGTTTTGCTGTTTCTCCTGTGGAAGCTGATACTAAGTCAACACATCCCCACATTGTATATCCCATTAAATCAACACCATCTTCATTCACTGCGGCGTCCATGGCTTTAATATGATCTCTTAAATAATTGATTCTATATGTGTCATGAATTGAACCATCTTCTTCGATTTTATCAAAAGCACCTAAACCATTTTCTATAACAAATAATGGCATTTGATAACGATCATAGAGTCTGTTTAATGCATTTCTAAGCCCTGTTGAATCAATTTGCCATCCCCAGTCAGATGCACTTAAATAAGGATTTTTTAAACCAAGCGATAAGTTTCCACCACCTGCTCCTTCATAATCTTCTGGATTATAAGCAGCTACTTGTGACATATAGTAAGAGAATGATAAGAAATCAACAGTACCTTCTTTAATAATTTCTAAATCTCCATCTTCAATTGGAAGTGTAATTCCTTCTCTTTCAAATTCTTTTAAACGATAAGATGGATAATATCCTCGACATTGTACATCTGTATAGAAAATATTATTATGTGTATTTTTCCATGCAGCTAATGTATCTTCTGGATTACATGTCATTGGATAAATTAATGTATAAGCAAGCATACATCCGATTTTAAAATCAGGGTTGATCTGATGACCTAATTTAACAGCTTTAGCACTTGCGACAAATTGATAGTGTGCCATATTGATCATAGTTTGTTTATCTTTAGTAAGCACACCACCTTCCATCCATGGTGACATTTCTATACAATTGATTTCATTAAATGTAAGCCAATATTTAACTTTATTTTTATATCTATTAAAAACAACTTCACAATATCTTACATAACAATCAATTGTTCTTCGATCAGCCCATGAATTCCAGGCTTCAGTTAAAGCAAGCGGTGTTTCATAATGGGATAATGTAACTAATGGTTCAATCCCATATTTTAAACATTCATCAAAAACATCATCATAAAATTTTAATCCTTCTTCTAATGGTTGTTCACCTTCCATACCTCCATTAGCAAAGATTCGAGACCAGGCAATCGATAATCTAAAACATTTAAATCCCATTTCAGCCATTAAAGCAATATCTTCTTTATAATGATGATAAAAATCAGTAGCTTCATGATTAGGATATAAACAATCATCAAAACATTCAAAATGATCTACATCTTCATAATCAGCGCCTACAAACATCGGTGCTTTTACTCTTTCTCCGGATTTATTAACAAAAGTAATACAACGAGGTTCTGTGTGTGTTCCATTTGTGATAACATCATCACTTGATTTTCCACGTCTTCCTATGTTCCATCCACCTTCATATTGATTAGCAGCAGTGGCACCACCCCATAAAAAATCTTTTGGTAAACTCATTTATTTTCCTCCTTTTATCTTTATTTACACTATATCATGATTTGTTCAATAAACTTAATATTTTCATTTTTTTAACCATTTTTTTGTAAAAAAAAGAGATGATGTAATGTTACATTTTAATAGAAGACAAATATTAAGCCATTTTTGTCATATTTATTTAAAAGTTACATTTTAATTATAGATATAGTATTTTTTATTTATTTTTATATCAAGAAAATTACAATTTAATTTTAGACAAAATAAAAAAAACAAAAATATTAGAATATAAAAATTATACTCCTGTTTTTGTTTTTTATTTAAATCTAAATATGTCATGCTGTTATGTATTACTTAAACTTCCATCTAAAGCCACCTGCTTTTTTCTGCTTTCCTCTGCAAACGTTTGATATACATGTTCTATTTATTTTATATTTTTGTGATGCTTCTAAGATGCTTTCATAGGTTTCAACAGTGTCTAAATTGATAACAGCTTTTGCATTTCTATAATAAGAGGCACATTTAGGGCATTTGGAATTCATTCTCGTTCTACTGTCAATTTTTGTAATCCATCTATGATTACAGTGATTACATTTCCAATAAACTTTTTTGTCTGAAGATTTTGTTATCTCCGAAGGAAGTAACTTGTTTTTTTCATAATCCCATTCTTCTAATAAATCATTTCTATTATTATTTTGACACCATGTTTCTAAATCATTAAATCCCGGTAAAACTCTTTTTCCATTGCAATATGGGCACCCACAGTTAGAATTTGTTCTTGTGGAAATAGACATTAAATATTCATGTCCGCACGAACCTAACCACCATACCTTTTTGTTAGAAACAGGTGCGACCATTTCAGGGGTTATTAGCCCATTTTTATTTGGATGCCACTCTTTAGAAATGTCAGGGTATATTTTTGCTAGGCTTTTACTTTTTCGTAAAAAAATATATGAAGAATAAATTTTTGTTGTGTCCTGTTCAACATTTACATTTATATTTTCTTTTCCAAGCAAACTCAATAAATTCTTTATTGTTATTGATAAATCCAAATCTGAACGATTATCTTCTCTAAAAATACATTTACAATTTTCTAAAGTATTTAATCCTTTTTCTCTTATTCGAATTAAAGTTATATTTTTTCTCAAACATAATAAATTCTTTTTTTTGTCTTTATCTGTTTCTTTATGCCACATTACACCATCATATTCAATTGCAACATTTACACTAGGAATAAAAATATCTAATTCCATTCCAATTTCATTTCTATCAGAATTAATCGTATCAGGAAAATATTTCTTTATATAATAGAGCAATGCTTGTTCAGGAAATGAAGTATGATTTTCTTTATCACAAACTGGGCATCCCGAGTGCTGACTTCCACATCTATTTGATGGATATGCTTGATAAGAATGACCAAAAGGACACATCCACCATATTTTTTCATTTTTTCCTATCCCAAGTTCATAAGGCATTTTCTCATTTTTTTTATAATCCCATTCTTCTAATAAATCATTTCTATTATTATTCCTGCACCAAGTCTCAAAATCATTAAATCCCTTTAAAAGTTTTTGATTTGAGCAATATGGACATGTAGAAGATAACTTAGAACTTGTTTTATATGCTATACTTTGCTCAAACATATGCCCTCTCTTACATTTCCACCACACTTTTTTTCCACTCCCAGCCGAAACCTCTGTAGGTGAAATTTTATTCTTTTCATAGTCCCATTCTTTCATTATAGATGGATGGGTTGTTTGTAAATCATTGAACCCAACTAGAATTTTTTTAATAGGTGTTGAACAATATGGACATCCAGAATTTTGATTTCCATTGCGTGAAGAAATACGCATATAATATGAATGTCCGTTTTTACATTTCCACCATACCTTCTTCCCACTTTTCAATATATAGTCAGATGGATTTAAAATATTATTTTTGTAATCCCATTCTTCCAATAAATCATTCCTATTATTATTTTTACACCAAGTTTCAAAATCATTAAATCCCTTTAAAAGTTTTTGATTTGCACAAAACGGACACCCTGTGCCATTACTATTTCTAGAATATACTGTTGCTTGCCATTCGTGCCCACACGCACCTAACCACCAAATTTTTTTATTAGAATTCATTGATATTTTATCACTAGTTAAATTTTTATTTTGTGTTGGATGAAATTCTGATGCGAGTTTAGAATTACCATACATTAAATTTTCTTTCGAAATAGAAGTTTGTTCTAGTCTTTTTTTATATGATATTAATTTTTCTTGGCAGCCACACGAAATTTTTTTGCCATTAATTATACGTTTTTCTTCTATCGAAATTTCTTTTCCGCAAGATAGGCATATACAATTCCAATAATTTTTATTGTCACAGTTTTTATCAAAGCTAATTATTTTTAAATAATTATATGTTTTGCCTACTAAATCTCTAGGTTTGAATTTATTACATGTACATTTGCCAGAAAATTTTTTTAGTTGAGATGCTTGAATATCTCGTTCTATTCCACACAATTTACATCTACAATGCCATACCCTTGTTTTCTGACCAGAAGGGGTAATGCGATTAGGAGCTCGATTCAATACTATAAAATCCCCAAATTCTTTTCCAATTAAGTTTTCTAATCCCGTGCTTTTCTTTCTTGAAGACATACAACCACATGATGTAGTATTACCTGACTTAATATCACTTGCTCTCACATTGCACTCATTTCCACAATCACAAACACAATGCCAAACTATTTTGTGTTGTCCAGATGGCTGAATATAATCCTGACCCCGATATAATATCGTTAAATGGCCTATTTTCTCTCCTGATAAATCTTGAAACTTTGACATTTTATCACCCTCTTGCTTTATTAAATAAAGATATTTTTATTGCTTCCTAATAGCACTGTCAAAAAAATGCTTATCTAGTTCTAATAATTTATTTATTCTTTCTTTTGATATCTTTCCTTCTTTATATCTTTTCTTTTGGGTATCAACCCAAGCACCTAATTTTTCTTCTTCGTATATAAATCTTCGTGGAATATAACTTGTTTTCGTTTCTTTAATATACCTTTTATACTGCTCATATCTTCTATTCCATTCATTTTCTAACAAGTCAAAGACGAAGCCGATTTCGTCTAATTTTTTTATTCTGTCTCGGGATAAACAATTTATCTTTTTTTGTTGTCGTTGTTCTAAACACCATCTTCCAAGAGAAAAACCTTTATAACTGTCTCTTTTAGGAACATTTGTATTACCAAACTCACATTTATATTCACATAGTAATTTATAAGCACTTTCCCACTTTTCATTTTTAACACTACAGTTTGGACAATGCGGATTATCTAAAAAATATTTTGGAGTACGGTCAAATGTATTTCCGCATTTTTTATGTTTGAAAATCATTTTGTGAAAATAATCAACATACTCACCTTCAACTTCATATTCACCATTTGTCATTTCTTTTACTCTGAGTTGAAAAAGTTCTGTTGTCATATTCTTTGGTCTGCATACTCTACAATATGGAGAGTTTATAAATTTTCTATATCTTGCTTTGAAAATATGACCGCATTCTAACGATTGAATAGTTACTGGGGATTCAGACTTGGTATATTGTATTAATTTATATTTTCCACCTTTTTCAATAGTGTCTTTTACATCTTCATATGAAATAATTCGCTCACATTTGCATCGAACTGCCTCATTAATGAAATCTCTTGGTGTGACAGAATAGACATTTCCGCAATTCTTATGTTTGATTTTTATTGGATAACCCATTGATTCAAACTGAGATAAGACTTTATACTCACCATTTCCCAATTTGTCAATCATCATTTCAATTCTTTTTTGATATGGAATTGAATCAATACAACAAGAACATCCCCATCCTACCTTAAATCCATGTTCAGTAATACAAAAAATCCTTCCACACTTATTGTGACTAAACGTTTTTAATATACTGTTTTCTCCTGAGATTAATTCATATTCTTCGTTATCAAAATGATTATATTTGTTATTTAAACTAATAAGTTTTTTTAACACATCAATATTTCCTTTTGATATCATATATAAATCTTTAACGACATCTGTAGTATTCAATGAATACTTATTGTTTAAATCTTTTTTACTTATAAATAGGTTTTTTTGAGATTTGAGACACTTTCTAATTTCTTGAATATTTGTGTCCATATCTGTATTTAACAGCTTATATGCAAAGCTTATCTCATCTGTTGTTAATATAACATCGGTATCTTCAACTTCTTTATAATCATTTGTAATAAAATTTTGAGCATACCCTGCTTTTCCAACATATTTTAAAAGTTTTGTCCCATGTTTAGGGCATGCACATATTCCTCTTAATTGATGTGCTCGATGAAAATAAGGAATGCCAAATAGTTCTTTATCCTCTTTAACACATTCTAAACAAATGTTTATTTCTGTAAAACGATTATTTATAGGTGTATTAATTGCATCACTTTTATAAAAAGCATTAGTAATATACTTTGTTTGTAATTCTTTCGACATCGCAATACTTTCGTAAGAAAACGTTGTTGTTTTCATAAATAATGCCGCAATACCAATATTTAAATTCAAATTATTATATAATACATTAAAACCTTGTTTTAAGTCATATGGAACATCCGCATCCGACTTAAAATTTCCATTCATATAAGCTCGCGTAAAGCTATGCAATGATAAGCAATTTGCTTTTGCTAATCGACACACCCATGAGTATAACAATTCATCTGGATATAGTTGTACAACATTTGGTATTATTCCCATACATTTATTCCTCTTCATTATCGATTTCAAGAAAATCTCGCATTTGTGATACATTCATTACTTTTTGTTTTTTAGTTGTTCTCTCTTTTGGAATACCTTTTTGTAATTGTTCCAAAGTTAATCTACTAATCTCTCTTTCATTTTTTCCTTCATTTATTTTTTTACTTATAACTTTATTAAACGCAGTTTCAATTTGAGAATCAGTAAAGTCATACATCAATTGTATATTAGCAACAACATTTGATAACTGTACAATTATTTCTGATTCTATATCACTACTTTGTAAAATTTCTTTTTCTCGTTGTTCTTGTTTTTCTTTATCAAGGATATCTGCAATTTTTAATTCTGCATTTTGTTTCATATTAAGATATTCTTCATTTATTTCATCATCTTCCAGATTGTTTAAGACATATTGCATATTTGGATAATATTTTTTTGCTACCTTTTTTATGAATTGTGGGGTAATTTTTTCTTTACCCTTTCTTCTAAAATATTCAAAATGAACGCATGTATATATACCTATTAATTGGTCTATTATTCCTTTGGAAAGGTCATAAAAAACATCAATCAATTCACTAGAAATTTGTAAAGGTTCGTCAAACCATTGATATCTTAATAAGTTTTTAAGTAAAAATGCAAAGTATTTTTTACTTTCACAATACGTATGGCCTTTTATCATCATTCCTACTCGTCTTGATGTTCTTAACTCTTTAAACATTTTATTTCTAGCATCTTCTGTACCAACTACTGCAATTGCAACTTTTGTTCTGTTAGATAAGGTCATTAAACTATCAAATGAATTTTCCTTAGTATGTTTAAAATCAATCAATTGAATTTCATCAAAAATTATTATTCCTATTGCAAATTTTTCTATATATTCTTTGATTTTTTCAGCCTTTCTACCTAAATTATTTATTTTGGCAACCTCTTTAGCATAAACAGGGACTATATTTCCTAATGCTTTATCAATTGCGTCTCCAATACCTTCATAAAGTGCAGAAAAATTACTATTTGCAATACAATTGACAACAAGATAAACAATTTGTGGAAATCTTGAAGATGTATTATCACCATGAATAATAACCTGTGGGTAATGTGCTACAAGTGTTTGGATTGATGAAGATTTTCCACAACCAGAATAGCCAATTAACGAAAAGCCAGCGTTTGTTGCAGCAGCAGAATCACCCGCTAAAATACTATGTGTTTCATTCGATTTATTATCAGAGACATAGTCTAATTTAGTATCCATTGATTCGATTCTTTTTCTTGCTCTATATGAAGTTACAAGAGAATTATAAAAGTTAAATTCTAATTCACTATGAAATGGTAAAGGAAAGCGTAATTCTCGTAGTGTTCCAACAGCAAGCATCTTTTTAAGTGTATCCATGTCCTTAACATCATCATAACGATAATTAGGTAAAGTTCTAGTATATACCCTTGTAATGGATTTTTCGTCTCTAGGAAGAGGTAAAGCCTCAATATAAGGATTACCTCTATCTTCATCAACTAATGCGTGAATATATCTTGCATTTACAATTTTATTATTTTCTAAGTCAAAATCATCATACTGAGAAATTCCATCTAAATCATTTACATATTTATAATTCATAAAATTTCCTCCTAGAATTCATCATTAAAAGCTTCTATTGCATCTTGAAAACTATCATAATCTTCATAATTTTCATTATTCTTTGTAGAAACATCTTCGCTATTCGCAATACTTCTATTTTTACTTTTATCTTCTTGAGAAATGCCGTCATCAGTAGAAACAAATCTTTGTTTAATGTTGTTTTCTTTAGATGTAAGTTGCTTTTGTTCTTCTCTATTTTCTCTCATCTTTGTTTCATCGGAATAATTATCTTTTTTTGAAGAAGAAACAATGCTTTCATTGATGGCATATAAATTAGCACTCAATTGTTCATTATATACTTTTCCATGAGCATCCATTGAGCCTTTTGCTTTTCTAAAATCTTCATACTCTTTATATGTCATACCAGCATAATCTGCATTTCCTGTAATTTGTTGATTTAAAGGGGCATAAATCAATCTATTGCCTCTCTTATAATAAACAGCACCAACATCTCGTTTATCTATTCTTACTTCAAATGGTATTTTCTTTGTTCCAGCTGAAAACATTTCTCTTGCCAACTCTGAGTCATTAAATGGCAAGTACCATAAGTTTTTATAACTTATGCCTCTACGAGAAATTTTTGCTTTTACAGGTGTCATTAAGTCGTATAAATATTGTTCCAAAACAGGAATTGGTCTAGGATACCCGTATTTATTCACTCCATATTGCCATAATTTTGCAGGAATTGGCTCTATTCCATTTTGAATCATTTCTTTTGTTAAGTGATAGTCCTTATCATATTGTTGATTATGAAATAAAACAAAATTAATAATCATTTGTGTGTATTCATAAATTGTTAATGTTGCTTCTTTATGGTGATTAGAGTCATGACGTTTTTCAATCAATCCATAATTTTCCAAATGAACATTTTGTTGAGAATGCATTTGATGAAATGATTGTTCAACAACACCTTTCAACGAACCACTTCCACCAGGAACAATATGTTTTTCTATTCCTAAAGTCACACATATTCTATTAAATTCCTTACTTTTAAAATCGCTTCCTCTATCCACTCTTAATCTTCTTGGAATAAAATTAGAAGGCCAAACATCTGTATTTTCAAATGAAATACCAAATCTTTCTGCATATTGTTTTTTATCGTCTGCTAGATTTAAAAACAAATTTGTTAAACCTAGCATCGAGTTATTATCAAACGCCACAGATACAGCTACAATACATCTTGTGAAAACATCGACCATAAAATAATTAACAGGCCGTCCTATTGTTTTACTATGGTCTAATTCAGAAACTAATGAAACATCTGCTTCTACTGCATCAATTTCTACCATATCACCCGGACCATAAACATCTTTCAAAACATCACTTACTATTAATCTTTTGTTATTTCTTTGCTCTTGGGCACTTGTTTTAATTCTATCAATTTCTTCTTTTGATGTATGTGTATTCACATAATATCTAAATTGACGTATAGTTGGTCTTTCAGATTCCGGCAATAAAACTAACGTTTCTATACCGTTAATAATTTCAACTTTTGAAAAATGTTTTAAATTCATCTTATCATACGCACTTCTTATTGTTTTTTGGCGACCGGATTTGTAATCTTTTAAAGCTTCTTCGTAATACGATTCTATTTCATCATTTTTTATCACACCTGTAGATTCAAAATATTCTGATTTAGCACCAGGCTTTGCTGATAAGTTATAGCTTTTTCCTTTATTACTTCCTAAGTACCTTTTATCTACTAGGGAAATATCCTTAAATCCACTTTGAAAATATTTAATGCAGATTTTCCAAAAATTTGCTTTCTTTACATGATATTTTTCCATAACTTCTTTTAATTCTGGTCTTGAAGTTTTTCCCATCAAACCAATATAAGATGGTCTATATAATTGTAGTATTTCATTCATCATTTGCTTTTTTAGAATTAATTTTTGTTTTGCACTTTCTGGTAGCGTATTAATATCAAAAATTTCTTTCTCATTTGGCTTGATAATTAACAAATTTTCACTTATTAAATCACAAATATCCACTATACTATAAAGAATTAATTCAAATTTTGTAGTATCCATGTTGCACAAAGTACATATCTCATTGGTTAATGAAACGATTCTATACTTTTTTTTGGAATTAACATCTTCAATTATTACACCAATAGATAAATTAACATTCATTTACATTTACCTCCAAAAGTTTTTCTAAAAAATCATTTGTTATTTGTACAGAACTTAAATCAATATTTATTTTTTTAATTGCTATATCATGTTTAATGCGAGAAATGTTATCAAATACTGAGTTATTATCATAAAACTCAACTATTCTACGTATATTATGAACCATTATGGTATTAGCATCGGTTTTAAAAAGGAGAGAATACTTTATATTTTTTGATTTCCAATACATTTTTTCAATGCATAAAATTTCTAAGTCCCTATCATTCAAAGAGTCTCTTGATGTTTTTATTGAATAAGCGTGAAAAGTATTATCCGATTTTGTAACCAAAAAATCTGTTGTCATTATATAATCATTATTTCCAGGATGTTTAACACCTAATTTGTCAGCTATTGCAAGGGTTTCCTCACGATTTAACGGATATTGTTCCCTAATATCAATATTATTATCATCCCATCTAAGAAGGTAATACCAGTACATTTCACCTTGGGAAAGACAATGAACTCCTCTACCAGTTTTCCAGTCCCTTATTACTGTTGTAGTTCCAATACTATTAAACTCACTTGTTGTAATAAAAGGCTTGTAGTTTGCTCCTTCTCCTGTTCCCATTTTTCTTTTAAGCTTATTTTTATTAGATATTTTTTTTGCCATAAAATTTCTCCCAAAAATTAAAATAGAGATAGTTTTTCCTATCTCTATTTTAACATGTCTCCTATTAAAATGTAACTTATATATATTTATAATTGCAAATATCTCCAATTAAAATGTAATGTCTCCAACCAAAATGTCACTTTACAGATGAAAATTTCATCTCTATAAGTGTAAAACACGTTCCTTGATTTCTTGTGTTCTTCCTTGGTTCCAAAATTGAGTTCCAATATAACCACAAGTACGTCTAGCAACAGACATCATATCTTGGTTTTTATTTCCACAGTTTGGACATACCCAAATAAGTTTACCATTTTCATCTTTTTCGATTTGAATTTCTCCATCATAACCACAAGCCATACAATAATCACTCTTTGTATTTAATTCAGCATACATAATGTTATTGTAGATATGTTTCATAACTGCTAGGACAGCATCAATATTATCTTGCATATCAGGAACTTCTACATAAGAAATAGCTCCCCCTGGTGATAATTTTTGGAATTGAGATTCAAATGTAAGTTTATCAAAGGCATTGATATGTTCTGTTACATGGATATGATAACTGTTTGTAATATAGTTTTTATCTGTAACACCTTTGATTTTTCCAAAACGTTTTTGTAAACATTTTGCGAATTTATAAGTTGTTGATTCAATTGGTGTTCCATAAAGTGAGAAATCAATGTTTTCTTTTTCTTTCCATTTTGCACATGCGTCATTTAAATGTTGCATTACTTCAATCGCAAATGGTGTTGCACTTGGATCTGTATGTGATTTACCTGTCATATATTTAACACATTCATATAATCCAGCATATCCAAGAGAAATTGTTGAATAACCACCATATAATAATTTATCAATTGTTTCACCTTTTTTTAGACGAGCTAAAGCCCCATGTTGCCATAAAATAGGTGCCACATCACTTGGTGTTCCTTTTAAACGTTCATGTCTGCACATTAAAGCTCTATAACATAAATCTAATCTTTCATCAAAGATTTGCCAGAATTTGTTCATATCTCTTTTTGATGAACAAGCCACATCAACTAAGTTGATTGTAACAACTCCTTGATTGAAACGTCCATAGTATTTTGGTTTACCATTTTCATCAATATAAGGTGTTAAGAAAGATCTACATCCCATTGATGGATAACATTGACCATTTCCATTTTGATCAACTTTTAATTCTTTCATGACTTTTTCTGAAATATAGTCAGGAACTAAACGTTTTGCTGAACATCTTGCTGCAAGTTCTGTTAAATAATAATATTGACTATCTGGTTCAATATTGTTTTCTTGTAAAGCATAGATAAGTTTTGGGAATGCTGGTGTAATATAAACACCTTTTTCATTTTTAACACCTTTCATTCTTTGTTTAAGTGTTTCTTCAATAATCATAGCAAGATCATCTCTTAAACGTCCTTCAGGTACTTCATTTAAATACATGAAGACAGTAATAAATGGTGCTTGTCCATTTGTTGTCATTAAAGTAACAACTTGATATTGAATTGTTTGAACCCCTTTAGTAATTTCTTTTTTCAAACGTTCTTCAGCTAACGCATTAATTTTTTCATCGTCTAATTCAATTCCAATAGCTTTGAATTCTTCTTTAACTTCACTTCTAAATTTTTGTCTACTTACATCAACAAATGGTGCTAAATGAGATAAAGTAATACTTTGCCCTCCATATTGAGAACTCGCCACTTGTGCAATAATTTGTGTTGCAACATTACAAGCAGTTGAAAAACTCTTTGGTTTTTCAATCATTGTTTCTGAAATAACTGTTCCATTTTGTAACATATCTTCAAGATTTACTAAATCACAGTTATGCATATGTTGCGAAAAATAATCAGCATCATGGAAATGAATTAATCCTTCATCGTGTGCTTTAACGATATCTTCTGGAAGTAAAATTCTTCTTGTTAAGTCTTTACTGACTTCTCCTGCCATGTAATCTCTTTGTACGCTGTTTACCGTTGGATTTTTATTAGAGTTTTCTTGTTTTACTTCTTCATTGGCACATTCAATCAAACTTAAAATTTGTTCATCTGTTGTATTAGATTGTCTAGCTAAAGCTCTTTGGAAACGATATGTAATATATTTTCTAGCAACAGAAAAGGCATTTAATTTCATTAATTCATCTTCTACGAGGTTTTGAATTTCTTCAACGCTTAATGCTCTTTTGATTTTTTGACATTTATATTTGATATCATTTGTAATATTATCAATGTCTTCTTCTGAAAGTCTGTCTGTTTCAACTACTTCTTTATTAGCCGCAATAATAGCGTTGGTAATTTTTACTTCATCAAAAATTGCTTCTTGCCCATTTCTTTTTATTATTTTCACGCCAAATATCCCCTTTCGTATTTTTTATGTATTTGTATTATAGCCAATCAAAAAAAAAAAATATACTTTTATGCTCTATTGGCCCATACTTTTTTTTCGAATTATTTTACTTAAAATAATTCGACGTCCAACCCATTCTATCACAAATAATATTGATTTTATAGTTCTTTTACGTTTTTACAAAATAAAAAAATCCAATGTTTATATAAACAACGGACTTTGTAAAAAATATATTTATGATTTTTATAAATTCTAAAGAACATATAAGATAATACATAAAAAATGTAAGATAGAACCAACTAAAATCCATAAATGCCAAATACTATGCATATATTTAATCTTATTTTGTAATACATAGAAAATAACACCAATTGTATAAGCAAGTCCTCCTGAAACAAGTAACCAAATACCATTCATTCCTATTGCTTGTGGTAAGAGATTGATTTTAAAAATAATACACCAACCCATCACTAAATAACAAATCATTGAAAAAGTTTGATATTTTTTAATATCGATTGCATTTAACGTAATTCCAATCACTGTCATGATCCATATGACTGCAAATAAAATCCAAGCCCATTTAACATCAACCTCTCTTATTGAACAAAGTAAAACCGGTGTGTAAGTTCCCGCAATCAATACAAAGATACTGCAATGATCCATAATTTGGAAAACTTTCTTTGCTTTAAGCTTAGGTGATAAACCATGATAGATAGCTGACATTGTATAAAGAAGAATCATCGAAATTCCATAAACAATCCCTGAAAATAAGCCATAACCATCATGACAAAAGATAATACATAAAACTAATGCGGCTATTCCCATCGCCCCACCTACAATATGAGTTACCATATTAAATATTTCTTCACCCTTTGTATAAACAGGTAAAACACGATCATCTAATTTTGTTCTTTTCATACACATTACCTCTTTTAACTATCTTATGTAGTATTTAATACTATATCTTGTAATTTACACATATAATAACAATCTCCTAACCCTCTGTCAAGTGATGAAATTATTTATTTTCTTGTTTTTATTTTTATTCTATAATAGAGAAGTAAAAAGGAGAAAAATTATGAAAAAAATCGCAAAATTTGAAAAAGTATCATATAACCAATTTAAAAATGATTTCATGGATTCATTTCCTCAATATAATGAAAAAGAAGTAGAAGAAATCTATCATTCCATCCAACTTCCAAAACGTGCCACAAAAGGATCAGCTGGATATGATTTCTATAGTCCTATTGATTTTGAATTAAATCCAGGACAAACTATTAAAATTCCTACAGGTATTCGTGTACGTATTGAAAATGGTTGGGTATTAGGTTTATATCCTCGTAGTGGTTTAGGATTTAAATATCGTTTGCAACTTAATAATACAGTAGGTATTATTGATAGTGATTATTATAATAGTGATAATGAAGGTCATATGTTTGTAAAGCTTACAAATGATAGTAATGAAGATAAAACACTTTCTTTAAAAGCTGGACAAGGAATGGTTCAAGGGATTTTCTTTGAATTTGGAATTGTAGAAGATGATGATGTCACTGAAGAAAGAAATGGTGGGTTTGGTTCAACAACAAAATAATTATGTTTATATTGTAAGGTGTAGCGATCAAACCCTTTATACTGGTTGGACAAATCATTTAGAAAAACGTATAGAAGCTCATAATGCAGGTAAAGGCGCTAAATGTACAAAGGCTAGAAGACCGGTAGAACTTGTTTATTTTGAAACTTTTGATAATAAAGGTGATGCTATAAAAAGAGAGTATCAAATTAAACAATTAAAAAGATCCGAAAAAGAAAAACTCATACTAAGAAAAAAGAAGATCTAACTCGATCTTCTTTTATTCATTTACTGTAAAAATGATTTGAGCAAATCTTGCAAGTCTATGCTTATCTTTATTTTTACCTTCTATAATAAAATGTAGTTGATCTTTATTTTTTAAATCAGTTGGAAGGTTAATACTTATAACATTATTATTTATATGTGTATCAATACATTTTTTATATGAAGAAGCATCTTGATAATATTTGATAAAGTAATCTACATTTTCTTGCATTTTTAAATGAAATTGTATTTCTTGTCCTTTTGTTACAAGGAAATCTTTGGATTCTTCAATTTCAACTACTGGTGGTTGTTCATCATTAATATTAGAAATACACCAATTAGCTCTTGCAGCAAAATCATTTTGAATATGTTCAACATATCCCCACATCGATTCTGTATAAACTGTTTTTCCATGAATATCTGTATAAGCATCATCTACAGGGTTCCAATAATTTAATAATTCACCCTTACTATTTTTTAGCGAATTATCTTTTTCAAATCTTCCTGATAAACTACCATAAGAGAAATTTTCTAAACCACGTAATCCCCATGGAAATAAACAAAAATAAGTTGGTGAATCTCCTTCAGATAAGAAATCATAATGAACATGCTCTCCCATTCCAGCTTTTATACCCCACCAATTTTTCATTAATTCTTTATTAACACCAAATTGGCATCTTTCGGGTTCTCCTTCATAATATTGTCCATCAGCCCATGTTGCATATTTATCTAATAATGCCCCATGATGTAAGATATTTTTCTTAAAGAAATCTGCTTTCAAATTTTCTTTACTATTACCTTCTGGCATCATATTCCAAGCATAGCCATAACTTTTCATTTGTAAACATTTGACAAATTGTATATTTGGATAAACTTCGGCAATATAATCTCTATAAGTATTATCTTGTTCACCACATGCTGTTATAACAACTTTCTTTTCAATTTTATTCTTTAAATCTTGCCAACAAGATGAATCCTTATATTCTTGTTCAATATCAAATAATGCTCTAGCTATTGTATTTGTTCCACCCCATACTTGAATATACAGCGTTCTTAAATCATCATCTAATATTCTTTCTTTTATAAGTTTTGAACCTTCAGTAGGGTTATCCATTTCTCCCGGATAACCAATATTTCCTACTTTGATTATTGAACGCAAATAATGTGGTGTAGGATAGTTTTTATCATGACAAATTAAGTTTTCATAAACTGATTCATAATTATCAATGACTTCATTCATCCAAGCTGTTCCTGTCCAACGGTAGACGTTATCATAATCAGGTTTATCTTCTGGGCCTTGTGTTCCCCTTTGACCAATCCAATGAAAAACAGAAGATGTTTGTATAATACCTTGAATTTCAATATCATTTGCATAAAGAAGAATATGACGTAACGAATTTTGATCATCTACTTCTGCATCTTGTGTAATTATTGTTCTTATTTTTTCCATATTACTTTTTTACCTTTAACTCAATAATATTTTCTTGTTCTTCTTTTTTACCATATTCCATAGGAATAATTTGATCATACGCTACTGTATTAGTAAGAATGACAGGAATAATATCATCATATCCTGCATCTGCAATTTCTTGTAAATCAACCTCTACTAATAAATCACCTTTTTTTACAGCTTGTCCTTGTTGTACTTTAACATCAAAACCTTTTCCATTCATATTTACTGTATCCATTCCAATATGAATAAGAATTTCTGCTCCATTGTTTGATTTAAGACCAATAGCATGTCCCGTTTTAGCAACCATGATTACTTTACCATCAACTGGTGAAACAACACGTCCACTCTTTGGTTTAAAAGCGACACCATCACCCATCATTTTTCTTGCAAATGTAGGATCTTTCACATCTTCAAGAGGAAGCATTTCTCCTTCTACAATGCTTGATAGTGTTTCATCTTTTAAAGTAATTTCATCATTTAATTGAGTATTTTCTTCTTTTTCTGAGTTTTTATTTAACATTGAATCATTAAATCCAAATAAATAAGTACAGATTGCTGATCCAAAATATGCAATCGCACATGCAATAACAAATCCAACAAATCCAGGACCAATATAACCTGGTAACGATAGTAATGAAGTTCCTAAAACTGTTGGTATCGCTGTTCCAGCAGCAGCTACAATCATTCCCGCAATTCCAGAAAAGATTGCTCCGATAATAAACGGTTTTTTATATGGTAATGTAACACCATAAATAGCTGGTTCTGTAATTCCTGCAAGAACGGCAGAAAATGCAGCTGAACCGGATAATTCTTTTAATTTTTTATCTTTTGTTTTTAAAAACACACCAAGTGTTGCTCCCGCTTGTGCCATATTATTAGGTCCAGTAATAACAAATAATGTGTCTTTTCCTAAAGTTGCAATATTATTCATAACAATAGGAAAGAATCCCCAATGTAATCCAAAAATAACAGCCATAGGCCATAATAATCCAATTACTCCACCAGCTATAATCGGATTAATTCCAACTAATCCTGTATACCCTGAGGCAAGTAATTTACCAAATTGATCCATAATTGGTCCAATAACTAAAAATGTTGCAGGAACCATAATCATTAATTCTAATAATGGTGTTAAAAATAACTTACATACCTCTGGTAAAATCCTCTTCAATAATTTTTCAAATTTACTCATAACATAAATTGAAATGATAATTGGCATGACAGAAGATGTATAACTTACTAATGTTACTGGAATATTTAAAAATGTAAGTTTTTCTCCTCCAGAAAAAGCAGCTGTCATATCTGGATAAACTAATGACATTGCTATAGCCATAGCCACAAATGGACTACAGTTGAATTTTTTTGCAGCTGTATATCCTAAAATAATTGGTAAGAAATTAAAAACACTATCCGCGGCTGCATAAAGAATACGATAAGTTCCCATTTCTGGTGTTAACCATTTAAAAGTCGTACATAAAATAAGTAACGCTTTTAACATCCCTGCACCACACATAACACCTAACATTGGTGAGAAGATTCCAGAAATTGTCTCTAACAATGTATTTAATACGCCCTTTTTCTCACTTTTTGATTCATTTTGTATATCTGAATTAATATGTGAACACTTTAAAACAGCATCATAAACTTGATCTACTTTATTTCCAATAACAACCTGAATTTGTCCACCTGCTTCCATGGCAGTAATAACACCTTCTGTTTGTTTTAAAATATCAAAATTTACTTTATTTCTATCAATAACTTCAAATCTTAATCTCGTTGCACAGTGAACTAAAGAAATAACATTTTCATCACCGCCCACATTTTCAACGATTGTTTTCGCTAACAAAGTATAATCCTTTGCCATAATCTTATTCCTCCATGTTTTTTACTTGTTAAGTTAACTTACACTATTATCATATAGAATATTTGGTTTATTTAAAATACCACTATCCTACTATAACACTGTCAAAATCCTACTTTTCATGTTAAGATTAACCCGGTGATAAAAAATGAATAAATTAGAGTTTAGAAACAAGGTTATTCCTTTAACAAATAGAGAAAAATATTATAAAACACATCCAAGTCATACAGGTGATTATGTTAAAAACATAGATTTATTAGATAAAAATTATTCTTTTCAACTTACAAAACAAGATAAACTTGATTTAATAAATGGAAAACATGCTATTTTCTATGACAATCAAAAGATAACAGATGATGTATTGAATTTACCAATTTTTTGTACAAAACAAACACGCTTTTCTTTTATCCCTATTCATATTAGAAACTACATAGAATTGAAATATGTTTACTCTGGCCATTGTTATGCAATGGTTAATGACAAAGAAATTATTTTACATACTGGTGATATCTTATTATTAGATATTAATTCAAAGCATACAATTCTTCCACCTTCAGAAAACGATATCATTTTTAATTTTCAAATGAATCGATCATATTTTAATGAAGCATTTATTTCTAAATTTACATCTTCCAATCCAATTACAACATTTCTAACAAATATCATAGATCATACGGCTAAACATGAAGATTATGTTATTTTCAAAAACAGAGAGGATGATTATGAAGATATAAATAATTTAATTGAAAGTATTTTATGTGAGTATTTAGATCCTTCTTTATTCTTAACAACTATTATAGATTCTTATTTCTTACTTCTCTTTGTTAAAATGACACAAAGATATCAAGCCAATATGGAAGAACATTTTAGAAACAAAAATAAAAGTTATATTACAGAAATCATTCAATATATTCAACATCATTATCAATCATGTTCCTTAATAAAAACAGCCCAATGTTTTGGCTATAACCCTGACTATCTTTCAAGAATGATCCATCAATCAACTGGTCTATCTTTTAAACGTTTAATCAATTATTATCGAATGGAAGCTATTAGTAATCAGTTAATTAATACAAACAAACCTATTTATCAAATAGCGCAAGAAAATGGTTTTTCTAATTTAAACTATTTCTATAAACAATTTTCTTCACAATTCGGTGGCTTACCTGCTGATTATCGAAAACAATATCAAGAAAGCAAAAAGAAGATCTAAACTGATCTTCTTTTATGCTTTTTCTTCACTTAATTGATAAATCACTAAACCAGCAATAACAATCAAACATCCTAAAGTCTTTGAAATAGAAAACATGTTATATACAAAAGCATCTATCACCATCCCACTGACAAGTTGTCCAATAAAGCTTAATAAAGTAAGGATAACAGGTGATATTCTAGGAACAATAATATTTAAAATCAAGATATTAAAAACCCCTATGATTCCCCCTAAATACATCATCAAATTCGTTTTATCTAAAGAAATATTTATATGTTGAACACCAACAATCATAAGCACAAGCATTAAAATCAAACTTGTCATAAATCCTGTAAAGTAATTATAAAACGTTCCTTGATAAGCACCCATTTTCTTAGAAAGTAAACCATTAACACTTCTACTTAAAACAATTGTAACTCCTGATAGAATAGAAAATATAATAGAAATCATAATAACATCACTCCTATTCCTAAACAAACAACGACTAATCCTATAATCTTTCCTTTATTTAATTTTCGAATAGATGTCGATAACCATCCTTTATTTTCTAATAATAAAGATGTCATCATTTGTCCTAATAATCCTAGTGCTGTCATTAAAGAAGCACCAATCTTTCCAATTGCAAAGACATTAAAAATAACAGTTAAAACGCCAATACATCCTCCACAATACATATATAAAGGAATTTGTTTTTTAAAACAAATTTTCTTATTTTTGATCTTCATAATGATTAAAAAAGTAACTAAACCAACTAAATGAATGATAACTGTAGACAAGTAGACTCCTGTATAATCTGATAATTGTCCATTAAATACATTCATTGTCGTTACAATAATCCCACATAATGTAGCTAATACAAAATTCATCAAGATCACCTCCAGAAAGAATTATAGTGATTAAACTTGATTATAAATACGACATATGTCATATTTGTAGTGGTGATTTAGATGAATTATTTAAATGAATTAAAAAAATTAGAAATTCTTCACGCTGATAATAATCAATATATTGAAATAATAGAAATAAATAAGGATGATTATTTATTACATCAAGGTGAAAAGCTTAATCATATTTATATTCTTTTAAAAGGAAAGGTCAAAGTAAATCATATCAACGCCAATGGAAATAGTATGTTATGTGGTTTTAATAGTCCCTATTCTATTATTGGGGAGTTAGAATTTATTACTCATTCTTCTATTATTAATAATGTGATTGCTTATGAAGATTGTATATGTGCAACCATTTCTCTTTCTAAATATCATGAAATATTAATAAATGATGTTTTCTTTATGAAAACCATCGCTAAAAATCTTGCCAGTAAGCTTTCTAAATCAAATCAGAATCAGTCTATTTCATTAAATTATCCAGTTGAAAATAGATTAGCGGCTTACTTTATTGTTTCTCATAAAAACTCTATTGTTCAAGATAATTTTGTAGTCGTTGCTGAATTGATAGGTTGTAGTTATCGTCAACTCCAACGTGTTCTTCAATTATTTTTAGATAAGAAATATATAAAGAAAATTAAACGTGGTACTTATCAAATTATTGATTTAAATGCTTTAAATCTATTAGGTGAAGATGTTTATCAGTTTTAAAAACCTTGGCAATGCCAAGGTTTTACTCTAAGGTAATATGTCTTTTTACTTTTTCTTCAGGATAAATATTATTTCTTCTTTTACCTGTCATGTCTAATACTTTTACACGGAAGACTTCTGTCATGGTAGCGACTTTTTCATTGAATTTAAAATCTTCTTCATGATAATGCCTCATTAAGATTTTTAACGCATTAATCTTATTTTCATCTTCAACAAATTCTACAATACCATGTCCAATGACACTTTCATAACCCATTGTGCATGACATTCTTTCATCATACATAATAATATTATGTTCACAATCCATTTCAAAAGTAACTTTATTATTTTTTCTTATTAAATCAAGTTTTGTTCCTTCTTTAGCACTATGGAAATATAGATAAAGTTGTCCTTCTTCTACATTTGTTCCAAAGTTTAAAGGAACGATATAAGGAAATTCATCATCAAATAGTGCTAAACGACAAGTATCACACTTTGCAATAATTTTCATCATTTCATCAAAATCAGTAATTTCTCTATCTTTTCTTCTCATACTATTTTCTCCTAGTCAATAAGATTAAAATGTTTTAATCCTTTTAAAATTCCTTCTTTTTCAACATCATCACAAATATAACATGCATGTTGTTTTACTTCATCACTGCCATTTTCCATCACAATAGGATAACCTACGACATCTAACATTTCAATATCATTATGCCCATCACCAAAAGCCATTAATTCTTCTTTTTGATAACCAAAATGTTTCGAAACAGCTTGAATAGCCGCTGCTTTCCCACCTGTTTTGGGAACAATATCATAAGCATAGTCATGCCATTTTGTGACTTTGACATGTTTGGTATTTTTTATAATTTCTTTTATTCCTTTTTCATCTACATAAGGATCTACTTGGTAAATGTTATCTATATTGATTTGATTACTTATTGGTGGAATCATTGTTGAAATAGATGCTTGAGCATCTATGACTCTTTTATTTACATGAGTAATATACATTTGATTGCTTTCAATAAATAAACAAGGATAATTATTTTCTTTTACAATCTTTACAATTTCTTTTAAATCCTCTTGAGCTATTTTATTATCATAAATAATTTGTGAACCTATTGTACAATAGCCACCATTTAATAAAAGATAGCCATCAAATTCAAACTGTTCAACAAGTTTTAATTCTTCTAGCTCTAACATATGTCTTCCACTGGCTATAAACAATTGAATTCCTTTTTTCCTTACCTGTTTTAATCCTTCAATCACTTCTTTTTTTATAGAAGGTCTTTTCCCTGAAATCAATGTTCCATCAATATCTAAAAATATCGCTTTAATCATTTTTCTACCTCTTCAACATATTCTAATTAATACTATATCATATTACTCTTCCATCTTATCAAATTTTGTTTTCTTAAAATAAATAAAGATCATTACTAAAGAAATCATTGTAGATAATGGGGCTGCAATTCCCATATGGAATAATGTTACGTTTGGTATTTTAGAAAATAATAAAGTTAAAGGAATTCTTCCAACAAAAGCTGCTACTAAACTATGTACCATCGTAAAGACAGTTCTTTCGTAACCATTTAAATACCCATTGATACAAAAGAGAAAACTTGTAAGTAAACAATCAATAGAATACGTTTTTAAATACAAGGCACCATTTTTAATAACATCTTGATTATTGGTAAAAATACGCGTAAGTATTGTTCCATCGATTTCACAAATCGTTGTTACAACAATTGCGAAGGCAAGAGAAATCATGATTGCATATTTTAATGTTTGTTTTGTACGTTTCTATTGTTCTGCTCCTACATTTAAAGCAATAAGAGAAGCTAAAGCACTTCCTAAGGCAATGGCTGGTAACATTAAAAATCCCATTAATTTTTCAACAACACCTAAAGAAGCAGAAGCAATTAAGTCCATTTGATTAGCAATAATCGTAATAATTAAAAATGATATATTAACAAGTACACTTTGTAATCCTAAAGGAAAACCTATTTGCATAATCTTTTGAATATATTTTGAAAAACAAATATCTTCTTTATAAAACGAATATCCTATTCCCTTTTTACATAAATAAACTAATGCAAAGAGAAAAGAGAATCCTTGGGCTGATACTGTCGCAATGGCTGCTCCTTTAGCTCCCATTTGAAAATATCCTACTAAAACAAAATCAACAACAATATTAATCATACATGCAATAAAAACAAATAATAAAGGCGTTTTACTATCCCCTAAACCTCTTAATATACTACTTACTACATTGTATCCTACAATAAAGATAATCCCCGCTGAACAGATACTTAAATAGCTTTTAGTAGCTTCGATAGCTTCTTTTGGTGTATTCATTAAAAGCGTGATCTCGTTATTAAAAGACAACATGACAAAAGTTAAACCCAAGGCAATGATTAAAAATAAAACAATAGCCCCACCAATGATCTTTGATAAATCACGATAAGATTTACTTCCTAGGCATTGTCCTAATAAAACCGTAACTCCTGTAGTCAATCCTAAAACAAGGTTTGTTATTAAAGACATAGTTTGACTTCCTATCGAAACCCCAGAAACATCAAAGGTATGTCCAAATTGTCCTACTACAAACATATCTGCCGACCCATATAATACTGTAGTAAGTTTGAAAACATATAAGGTAAAGCAAATATCATTAATGCTTTAAAAGTCTTTGTTCCATAATTTCCTCATAAAAAAACTGGATAAGGTCTAAACCTTATCCAGCATTGTCTTCAATACCCTCCGGTGCTTCTATATTATCATTTGTATCTTTATTGTCAAGTAATTGAAAAGCTTTTATAACATCTTGATAACGAGAAATAATATAATCATAGTTTTCTTTTTGATGAGGTAAAGTACATCCACTACAATCTTTTATATCTCCTATCATTTTATAATTGCCTTTACAATCTTTTAAAATATACAATGGGCAATAACAAAACAAACAATTAATTTCATCTAATTGATGACAAGGATAATACTCACATTGTTTATGACTAAAGAATTTATAATGATCTGACATAGACTTTATACTCAGTATTTTGAATAACGATTTGATCTTTTAAATCATAAACAACTTGTGACATCACATATTCACCACCATTAATATAGATTTCAAAAACATGATGATCGTAATAAAGTTCAATATCATAATGTCCTTGTAATTTAGGTGAAACAACATCATTACATACTTTATTTTCTTGAATAGAGACTTCTTCTCTATTCAAATGGAGACAATCATCTTGAATATCAATTTTAAAACCACCAAGATTTAAAGAACTGTCCTTATTAAGTGTTGTCTTTAATTGGAATGGTCGGTCAAGTAAAATATCTTGAACTTCTTGATTAAATGAATTTTTTATTTCAGGATAAAGTTTTTGAATAATCTTACCCTCTTTTTCTTTTAAAACTCTTGGCATAATAAACATCCCAATCCATTCTTCTCCTTGAACTGGTTTTCTCATTCTAAGCCAACCAAGTAAAATTCTTTCATTATCTTTTGATAAGAACGTTTGTGGTGCGTAAAAGTCTAAACCATGATCTAAATAAGGCCAATCACCATGCTCTTTAATAGTAAGTGTATCTTCCTCAAAATCAATCGGCATATAGCGAGCATTACTATTTGGTTTTGGTGGTAGATCTGTATTTTCTGGTGAGAAAATCATAAAGAATTGATTATTGATTTTAAAGACATCTGGACATTCCCACATATTTCCAATAGTAGGTTCTTGGTAACTGTTTTTATATTCAAAATGAATTCCATCTTCACTTTCATAGAAAAGAGCTTTTCCACAATAGTCATCTTCATAAGCGATTTTACTACCAATGACCATGGCATATTTTCCATCTTGTTTTTTCCAAACCTTAGGATCTCTGGTATGACGGTAATCGCCAAGATAAGCTTCTTGAATCATTGGAATAATTTGTTTTTTATTTTTAATGTTATCAAAATGGATACCATCATTGCTTACAATAAGTGCTTGTGAAGCTCTTAAATCATCATCACTGTATTGATTATGAACATTGTTTGGATTTTCTTTAGCATATTTAATAGCTGTATAGTAAAGATACAGTTTATCATCGATTTCAATCGCTGACCCTGAAAAACATCCATTTCGATCAAAGTCTTTAGATGGATAAAGTGCGATTGGAAGATGTTCAAAATGAACAAAATCTTTTGTGATAGCATGTCCCCAATGCATTGTTCCCCATCTATTATCATATGGGAAATGTTGGTAAAAAATATGATAGTTTCCTTTATAGTAAATAAGACCATTAGGATCATTGATCCAATGATAAGGTGCAGTAAAATGTAATTTTGGTTTCATAGTCTTCCTCCTTGTTTTTTATATTATAGCACGGTTGTATTAAAAGTCTTTGTTATTCTAACACTCCTTTAACTTTTCTTTTAGTAAGACAACGTTCTTTTCTATTTGTAGATGCTTTTTTTCTTCCTATCTTTGATAAGAAAATAGCACACATCTGCTATTCAGGGTACTTTTGTATTCAATTTTATATTTTTAATACCCTATACTACTATAGAAAACATTAATATATTTAAAAGATTTTTTGAATAGTTCACATTCTCAAATTTCAACTCATCTTTTATTATAATATACCCACTGCGTATTAATTAACTTATTGTTAATGTTCTTAAAAGTATTGTTTCTCTTACTATACTTATGATTTATTGTATAAATATTTATTTAGTTTACAGTGTAAATTACAAAAATTATTTTTTCCTCATCGCATTTATTTTAAAAAATATATTTCTAATAAATATTTATAAAAATAAAATGAACTATCGTTGTTTTACCAATAAATAGTTCATTTTATTTTCATTAATAATTACCTTTTAAAATTTCTTTTATCTTTAAAATAACACCATCATTTTCATTACTATCAATAACTTGATAAGCAACTTCTTTAACTGGTGGCATGGCATTAGCCATCGCATAACCATATTTTACTGTTTGTAACATTTCATAATCATTCATTTGATCGCCAAAGGCTCCTGATTCTTCTGGTTTAATCTTTAAGATTTCTAAAAGATGTGTTAAAGTTGTTCCTTTATTCACATCTTTATAAAAGATATCAAACCAAACATTACCTGTTGTTACTAATTTTAAATGTGGTTTTAGTTGTTTTTGAATCTTTTCAATTCTTTGTTCCATTTGATCATCAAAGCTTGCGATAGAAAATTTTAAGATATCATCTTCAATATCATCATAGCTTTCTACAAATTGAACATTTTTCATAAACAATGAAATAAAATCTTTTTTATCTTCAAAGCTTTTAGAAATATAAGCATGCTTGTCTCCTGAAACGACTAGCATACATTCTTGATCTTGTTTTAAAATGTCTAAAATTTCTTTAGCATCTTCTTTCTTTAATGCTTTTTTATAAAGTGTTTTTCCTTGATAAACAATCTTTGTACCATTTTCACAAAGATAATAAAGATCATTTTTTATTTCTTCATCAAATTTACAAGCAAGGGCTTCATATTGATTGCCTGAAGCAATCACAAATTGAATTCCTTGTTTTAACATTTGTTTATATAAATCATTAAATTCTTCACTGTAGGATTTATCATCTCTTAGAAATGTTCCATCCATATCTGTTGCAAGTAATTTCATTTTAAACCTCTACTTATGTATTCTAATAGTGATTACATATTCATCTTCTAAATCTTCTGTTTTTTGTTGAAGTGATGTTCCTGTTTTTTCAATCATTGTGATTGCTTGATTTAAGGTATTTAAAGCAATTTTCACATTTCTTGAAATAGTTTTTTTAACATCTGCTTCGGCTTTTTTCTTTTTAGGTTTTGGTTCTTTTTTGATAAGTCTTTCTGTATCGGCTACCGTTAATTTTTTCTTTAAGACTTCTCTTAAAACCTCTTGTTGTTTTTCTTCATCTAAAGAAAGCATGGCACGCGCATGTCTTTCTGTGATTTGTTTTTGATTTAATGAAAATTGAACATCATCACTTAATTTTAATAATCTTAATTTATTCGCAATTGTTGATTGTTTTTTTCCAACAATTTCTGCAAGTTCTGTTTGATTATAATCATATTCTTTAATTAAAGCTTGATAAGCTTTTGCTTCTTCTAATGGTGAAAGATCTTCTCTTTGAATATTTTCAATGATGGCAAGTGTTTGTGTTTGCTTATCTGTATAATCTTCAATGATACAAGGAACTTGTTTCATATTTAATAAGCGACAAGCACGATATCTTCTTTCACCTGCAATGATTTGATAAACACCATTATTCTTTCTTACAACGATTGGTTGAATTAAACCATTTTCTTTAATAGAAGCGGCAAGTTCATCAATCTTTGCTTCATTAAAAACCGTTCTTGGTTGATTAACATTAGCTTGTATTTTATTTATGTCTATATTCTTTAATTTATTATTAAACATTATACCCTCCTATAATGGACTCTTTTTTATTTTAGAAAACATTCTTGGATATTTTTTTGGTGTTTCTTTTACTTTTTTAATAATAATATTACTTCTAAAATCATCATGATTTGCAAGTGTAAAATCATGCGTACTTTCAATTTCCCCACCTAATAGTTGAATTCCCTTTGTAGCCTCTTTAACTTCCTCAGATGCTTGTCTTCCTTTTAAAGAAAGGAAATAACCCTCTTTTTTAACAAGAGGTAAACAAAGTTCATCAAGAATATTTAGACGAGCTACCGCTCTTGCCATGACGATATCAACACTTTCTCGATGATCTTTTGCATATTCTTCAGCACGAGCAGCTACTGCCTTACAATTATCTAATTCAAGTTCTTTAAATAAATGATTTAAGAAGGTAATTCTTTTATTTAAGGAATCTACAATTGTAATCTTTAAATTTGGATAAAGTATTTTTAAAGGAACTGAAGGGAAACCAGCACCAGCTCCTACATCAATGAGTGTTTGATCATTGAAATCAAAATCAAAGGCAATTGTAATTGAATCATAGAAATGTTTTAGATAAACATCTTCTTTATCCGTAATTGCAGTAAGATTCATCTTTTCATTCCATTCAACTAAGATTTCATAATATTTTTGAAATTGTTTAAGTTGACGTTCACTTACTTCAATTCCTTTTCCTTTAAGTATATTTTGAAATTCTAATTCATTCATTCTTATTCTCCGTTATATTTTTGTTTTAAATAAATTAATAAAACTGAAATATCTGCAGGATTAATTCCTGATATACGAGAAGCTTGTCCAATAGTAAGTGGTCTAATTTCTGATAATTTTTGTTTTGCTTCTAAAGCTAAATTTTTAACATCTTCATAATCGATATCTTCTGGAATATGTTTTTCTTCCATTTTGATTTGTTTTTGTGCTTGTCTTTTTGCTTTTTCAATATATCCTGCATATTTAATTAAAATCGTAATTCTTCTTCTTTGTTCATCACTTAATTCAGGTGCATCTATATAAGGTAACATCATATCATAAGTGATTTCTGGTCTTGTAATAAGTTCTTTAGCGGAAACACCTTCTTTTAGAGGTGAAGAATTATTTTGTTCAAGCATTTCATTGATATCATCTTTTGGTGTAAAACGAATGGTACTTAAGCGTTCGATTTCATCATAGATTCCTTTCATTTTATTTTGATATCTTTGATATTCTTTATCTTTAACAAGTCCAATTTTATGACTATAATCATAAAGTCTTTCATCAGCATTATCATGTCTAATTAATAAACGATATTCCGCTCTTGATGTAAGCATACGATAAGGTTCTTTTGTTCCTTTAGTAACAAGATCATCAATCATGACACCAATATAAGCTTCATCTCTTTTTAAGACAAGAGGTGCTTCATGTCTTACTTTAAGTGTTGCATTGATACCTGCCATTAAACCTTGTCCAGCAGCTTCTTCATAACCACTTGTTCCATTGATTTGTCCAGCAGTAAATAAGTTTTTAATGACTTTGGTTTCAAGTGATGGCCATAATTGTAATGGATCAATCGCATCATATTCAATCGCATAAGCATATTTTAAGATTGTACAGTTTTCTAATCCTGGTAAAGTACGAATCATTTGTTCTTGAATATCATGTGGCATAGATGTTGAAAAACCTTGTACATAGATTGAATTCATTTCTTTTGATTCAGGTTCTAAGAAGATTTGATGTTGTGGTTTATCTGAGAATTTAACAACTTTATCTTCAATAGATGGACAATAACGAGGTCCAATTCCTTTAACTAAACCACTATACATTGCACATTTTTCTAGATTATCATGAATGATTTTATGTGTTGTTTCATTTGTATATGTTAAATAACAAGGTGTTTGTTTTTCAATAGGAACATATTCATCAGTAGTAAAACTAAAAGCAAGTTTTGCATTTGTTCCTGGTTGTAATGATGTTTTTGAATAATCAATACTATTAATTTCAACACGTGGTGGTGTTCCAGTTTTTAATCTTTGAATTCTAAAACCATAATCTTTTAATTTTCCAGATAAGAATTTTGATTCTTTTTGTTGATCTGGACCACTGGCATGTTTACTATGTCCAACAAGAATTTCCGCTTTTAAATAAGTTCCTGTAGTTAAAATAACTGTTTTAGATAAATAAGTTGTTCCATCATCAAGAATGACTCCTTTAACTGTTTGATCTTCTATAACTAAATCTTCAACCATACCTTCAATTAAATCGAGGTTTTCTTGTTCTTTAACAACTTTTTGCATATAACGAGGATACGCTTTTTTATCTGCTTGTGCTCTTAAAGATTGTACTCCTGGTCCTTTTGCGGTATTTAACATTTTCATTTGTAAGTAAGTTTTATCCGCTGTTTTAGACATTTGTCCACCAAGAGCATCTATTTCTCTTACAATGATTCCTTTAGCAGGTCCACCAATAGAAGTATTACATGGCATAGATCCAATATTATTTATATTTGATGTGACAAGTAATGTTTTTAATCCCATTCTTGAAGGTGCTAAACTGGCTTCAATTCCAGCATGTCCCCCTCCGACAACTATTACGTCATACATATCACTTACACTCCCTTTCAATTCTTTTCCATTGTACACCAACATTGCTTTTTTGACGAGAAAAAAAGAAGAGTTTCATACGTTTTATCACTCTTTTTTCATAAAAAAACAGGATTATCTCCTGTTTAAAATCCATTGTTTTATTCTTTTATCTTTTCCTTGTTCTAAAATATAATCTATAACATCATTTTTAGATAAAACTTTATTAATGAATGATGGGTCAATTTCATTTAAAAATTCAATAATATCTTTTTTGCATAATTGATTTAAAGCTTTTATTTTCTTGGTATCTTCTTGTTTACGCTTTGCATCTTTTAAAGGATAGCCGATTCCAAAAGGTTCTTCAAATAATTGTTGAAGTGTTACCTTTAAGTTAATTTCACCAGACCATCCATAATTAAGTCCTAATGGTAAAGAAGCTACATTTCCATCATTGATACGTCCAAATAAATAAGCATCTTGTGGAGTTGGTAAATAACCACAAATTAAATTAGGCAAACTATTACAAGCAATCATCATTCCTTGTCCTGAAGAACATCCTGTTACCACAAAATCTACTGCTTGACTTGAAATCAACAAACAAATCTCTAAGGCAATTTCAACATAAGAATAGTTTTCTTCATTTTCAAAACAGCCAAAGTTAATAACTTCTCCATAATCTTTTGTACATTCATATAACATATTATTTTTTTCTATTTGCGATGAAGCTTGGATAACACCTATTTTCATTTAATCACCCCACAAAAAAAGTATACCTCGTTTGAGATATACTTGTCATCTATTTCCAAAAATTCTTGCCACTACCAACAGATACGATTTCAAATTGTGTATTACTAGATGAACCACCTCTAAAGTATTTACCTGCTTCAGTACCATTAAAAATATCAATATGATTTTTCTTAATTGCGCCACCGCGATCAACAACAATACCATACGCTGTTGATTCAATACCTAAGTTGTGATTTGTAATCTTGATAATTGTTCCAAAAGGAATTGATGGATCGGCTGCTAAACAATAATAACTTCCACCATTATAACTCAACTTCGCACTATTACTTCCTTTAACACCTGTTGTTGGTGATAAAGAAATTCCTGAGGATGAAGTTCCATTTCCTCCTGCACAATCGCCACCATAAGTTGTCAGTTTTCCAGTAAAATATGCCCCAGGTTGAACTGTACCATGTGCAATTATTGTATCAGTTTTTTCAGTTACGACTTCACTTGATAACAATTCTTTTTTGACGATTTTACCATTTTCATAAGTGACTTTCACTTTATTATTAATTTGTCCTTGTTGTCCTTGTTGAACAACTTCTGTTGTAAATAAATGTAAACCTGTTGTTTCAATTGTTTGAGAATCTACATATTGTACTTCTTCTACTTCTTCTTCACTAATACGATTAACTTGTAATAAATCTTTGCTTTGTACAATATAAGACATATCTTTATTGACAGTATCTTTATTTCCTAAGGTTACATCTAATTCTTTTAATACATTTTTAACACTATCTTGTCTAACTAAATAATCCTTTGCCTCTTGTGCGCCATCTTGATATTGGATTTCAATTGTTTCTTTGTATCCTTTAATTTCTTGAGTAGCGCCTGCTGTAATCGTTGTTGCCATAACCATTACATAGGCAATCATAATAACTAATACCCCTTTCAGTCGGGGGTCTGCATCTGAAATTATTTGTTTAATTGTTTTCATTAATTTTCCTCCTATTTAATACCAAATATTTTTTTGGCATTAAACGTTGTCTGACTTGCAACGCTTTCTATCTCCATGTTCTTTAGCTTCGCTATTTCCTGGGCAATATACACAACATTTGCAGGCTCATTTAAACTACCACGATATGGATGTGGTGTTAAATAAGGACAGTCGGTTTCAATTAATAAATGCTCTAAACCTATCTTTTCTGCCACATCTTTAGGAACTCTTGCATTTTTAAAAGTAACTGGTCCAGCCAAAGAGATATAAAAACCTAAATCAATAAATCTCTTAGCCATTTCTACCGATCCACTATAGCAATGCATAATTCCTGAATGTCCATTTTTTTTAAGCACTTCATAAGTATCTTCATAAGCATCTCTGCAATGGATAATTATTGGTTTTTGATGTTTTTTAGCAAGATCAACTTGTAGTTGAAAAATTTCTTTTTGTTTATCACTAGGAACATCATCCCAATAATAATCGAGTCCGATTTCACCAAGTGCTACGACTTTTGGTTCGTTTAAGTACTCATCGATGATTTGTAAATCTTGAGTAGTTGTGTTTAAACAGTCATTTGGTCCAATACCTACAGCAGCATAGATAAAGTCATATTCTTTCGCAATTTCGACTGCCTTTTTGGAAGACTCAAGATCATACCCTACAACAACCATCATTTCTACTTGATTGTCTAAAGCATGTTTTATAAATTCATCTCTGTTTTCATATAATTGTTCACTGTTTAAATGACAATGTGTATCAAAGTACATAAATCTCACCCCGGTGAATACTAACAAAATATCATAACTTTGTCAAATTTCTAAAAGATTTCATTCATTCAAAAAATATTTTAGTCCATTTTATCGGTTTTTTTTTAATGAACAAAAATATATTCTGTCATATTTTAGGATTTAAACAAATATATGCTTATAAATATGGTATTTTATAAAGGGCTCATTATACTATATGCTTCTTTTTATTATTTATGACAAAAAAAAGAAACCCTTGCGGATTTCTCATATTTTATTATTCAATACTTATTGTAGAAGTGTTTTCAATTTGTTTCATATCTGATTTAGGTAC
>UMDD01048852.1_pt1 | contig 49413 bp, 39 predicted proteins | sample 1964401 | NCBI WGS metagenome assembly UMDD01 (sample SAMEA4835985, study PRJEB28245) | human gut metagenome | biome: gut microbiome; material: fecal sample | place: Denmark | collected 2008
GCCACAACATTCCATACATATCATGGATATACGACAGCCCGCTTCTTACACTGTATTCATACACTATAACCAACCCCTGCAATTACATATTCTTATTCGACAGTGAACAATATCTACAGCTTAAGAATGGGGGAATAAATACAGTATATTATATGCCTCTTGCTGTCAACACTGCACGTCTTGACCGTATGCCAATGAACACCAGGGTTCATCAGGTATTTGACAGTGATGTATCATTTGTCGGCTCTATGTACAACGAAAAAGGCAATTTCTATGAAAGACTAGAGAATATATCTCCATATGTTAAGGGCTACCTCGATGCTGTAATAAATGCACAACAGCATATATATGGTGCTAATTTCCTTGAAGATGTACTTTCTCCTGACATAATTAAAGCCATACAGGAAATAACACCTTACACACCTAATAAAGATGGCATTGAAACTCCTTCTTATGTATATGCGAATTATTTTCTTGCAAGAAAGGTCACACAGAATGAACGCTTTGAGATATTAAAGGCTGTATCTGACCATTTTACAACCAAACTTTATACACACAACCCAACTCCAGAGCTTCCTGATGTGATTAACAAAGGACCTATTGATTTCTACGACAATATGCCTTATGTATTCAAATGCAGCAAAATCAACCTGAATATCACTCTGAGAAGCATTAAATCAGGTATTCCGCTCCGCTGTATGGATATTATGGGTGCCGGTGGATTTCTACTCACTAATTATCAGGCAGATTTCCTTGAATACTTCACACCTGATAAGGACTTTGTATATTACGAATCAATTGATGACCTTATCAGAAAATGTGATTACTACATAAAGCACGAAGATGAACGTAAGGCTATCGCGCTAAATGGTTACAATAAAGTTAAAGAATTCCACAATTATAAGGTCAGGTTAAATGATATATTCAAAATTGCTGGGTTGATTTAATATCATAATTGTAATTTATAAGCCTCTTAAGATACTCTCTGCCCTATTATCCCAAATATGTTCTTTAGAGGCTTTTATATATGCGTTCTGTGCTATACTCTCTCTTAAGCTGTCATTTGCAAGTAATTCTCTTACTACATCTGGCAGCTTTTCAAGATGTTCAAGATTAAACGTAACAATATCCTCATAATTGTTAAATTCTCTATCCAGATATTCTGTTCTCTCACTTAAGCATACCGCACCAGACAGGCATATATTAGCTATTCTTTCCGTCATTCCTGCCTTATGCCAGGTCATCACATTAAGTCCTATCTTAGATCTGCCCCATATTTCAAGGGACTCATCTACATTTACAGCATCATGCTTTATGAGATTATCTTTGCCAAGTCCCGAATATCTGTCCCAGGTATCTCCAAATACATCAATCTTAATACCTGCTGCCAAAAGTGTCTCAAGCACCTTCGTCCTATAGTAATTAACTATATTGCGGCATACATCCTGCAAAGAATCAAGCAGTGAAAGAAACTTTTGCTCATCAACATTAAAATCTTTGTATACAAGAAGCTCTTTAAGCCCCTGTTCAAATGTTATATTAGGATGTGCTTTCATATACTCATAATATTCTTTTTGAAACTCATCTTTAATAACACTCTCATCTACATAATTACACGCCCCGATAAACACTATATCAAATGGTCTGTCCTTATTAGCCGCCCAGCCAGCATCTTCTCCTGCTGGTGGAAGCTGCAAAGCATTGACCGCGCCAAAATGCTCCTCTATAAATTCAGCATAATATCTATCCTGGCACAAAAGATAATATTTATCATCTATTCCTTCAAACAGATTTCCAAAATACATTGGATTATCAAACCAGAAAATGTACTTAGGACATTTCATCTTTCTAAAATAGTCTTTAAATAACACAATAGACTGAAAACCTATAAAACCCTTTAATGAATTATCCTCAATATCAGATAGATTTACAGTCATTCCATAACTTCCATCAGATGTTATTACAGCCTGTCCTTTTTTGATAAGAGACCTGGTTATATCACCTGCAAATCTTCTTAATACTCCATGGCACGTATTATCGCCCATAATTACATAAAATGGTGCTGTATTAATCTTAATCTTTGCAAACAGCTCATCATTATTAAGAATTTCCAATAACTGTCCGTTGTATAAATCTGCACACCCTTTACTGTCAGCATATGCCTTCATTGCATATATTGCATTTTCAAGCAGTCCTTTGTGTGTCAATTCTTTCATATAAAGCTTTAAAACATAAGCATATGTAAGGAATTGGGCAGCTGTCTGTTCATCTGATATGCCTGTCACATTATACGCTTCCTGTACGTCTGATGAACCCGCTGCATTATCTGCTTCCTGTATGTCTGATGAGCCTGCTTCCTGTGAAAATAAGTTCTCTTCGCTTGAACACAGCACGCCATATATTCCATTGTAATTATACTTTTCTGCATAATATGCCACTCTTACCGCAAGCTCATAATCTATGCCAGCCGTTAATTCTTCATTATAACAGCCTGTATACACGAGTATGCTTTTCTTAATGACCACACCATATACATTCATTTTAAAATAATCAATTATGTTATTAAAATCTATTTCTCCGTCTTGCACATTTTCTCCAAATATAGCCATACCATAATTCAGCAGGAAATCATTTTCCGTGATTATCTGTCTTATCTCTTCCTCACTTGTTACATTTTCATCAGCCAGTATCACATAATCTGCCTCTTCTGCCCCAATCATAAGATTTCTTTTAGCCGGACTTTTAAAATCCTCTCTATTAAAATCATACCCTTTAATTCTATTCTTGTGATAACTGCTGTTTTCCATATTATCCATCTCGCTTTCTTATCTTTCCTATAAGAATTCTTATATTTATGTATATAACTTCGCCAGCTGCTTTACGCTTTCTTACTGGCAACACGCCTTTGTTTATGATAAAATATAATTCTCAATTACTTATATAGTATATATGCAAAGGAGAATTATGAACATACTTTTTTATAGATATGGAAGTATATGTGAACCTGACATTATCGCTTCCTTTAAACATCTTGGTTTTAATATAACAGAAGATACAAGAGAAGTATACAACAAACAGCTTCTTCCCTCAGACTGCATTAATGGTTTAGCCAAGCTTCTGAAACAGAACACTTACTCTTTTGTATTCTCAATCAATTTTTTCCCATCCGTTTCTGATGTATGTAATATATGGGGAATTCCGTACCTATGCCTCATTGTTGACAGCCCTGTGCTTGAATTGTTCTCAACTTCATTAGCAAATCCCTGCAATAAGGTATTCTTATTCGACAGACAGCTGTACAACGATTTCCATCATATCAACCCTGACGGAATATTTCATATTCCGCTTGCTACTAACGTCCGTGACAATTATGCTACTGCAACTATGGCAAGCGCTGCTAACAGAGCCAGATTTTCATCAGATATATCATTTATCGGCTCTTTATATTCCGAAAAATGTCTGTATAACAAGATTACGCTTCCAGAAGAAATGCGAGGCTATGTCGATGGTCTTATAGAAGCTCAGCTTCTTGTGTATGGATATAATTTTATTGAGGAATGTGTAACTCCAGAACTTATAGATTCATTTACAAAGGCTCGTCCTGAATTAGCCAATTTTCCAAGCAGTATGAAAGTTGACACCAAAGCCGTAATTGCACAGCATATTATAAGCGTAAAGGTTGCCGAACAGGAGCGTCTGCGTTACTTAAAAGCCTTATCTGAACACTTCAATGTAGACTTGTATACAGGCAGTGATACATCTTCAATGCCACTAATTCACAACCGCGGCTTTGCCAAGACTAACACTGAAATGCCTATAATCTTTAACCAGAGTAAAATCAACCTTAACTTAACTGCCAAATCAATAAGAAGCGGCCTGTCCCTTCGCATATTTGACGTACTTGGCTGTGAAGGCTTTCTTATAACAAATTATCAGGCTGAACTGCCAGAACATTTTAATATTGGTGAAGACCTGGAAGCCTATACAAGCCTTGATGACTTAATCGGAAAATGTGAATACTACCTTTCACACGATAAAGAACGCAGGGAAATAGCACATAATGGCTTTGAAAAAGTTAAAAAGTACCATACTTATGATATCAGGCTTACTCAGATGCTGGAGATTGCGTTTGGGCTTAAATAATACATTGCATTATAAAACGTATTATTATATTAATAACTTCAATCTATTTTATTCTAATTATTAATTTTGATTTAAGCCCTACATATAATGCAGGGCTTAATACACTAACTATCAAGTTTAATAAGTATATTATCAAAATATTCCAATATATTTGCTAAGTAATTTTACTTACACACATATATAATATTAAATATCATATATAATTTATATTGCATCGTACATTTTTTACAAATTAATTACCTCACTAATAAGCTCCTCATTATTTGTCTTTTTACATCCTTCTAAAAAAGTTTCAATAACATCTAATTCTTTTGATGAAATACCTATCTTTTCATCTAATATACGTAGCATATAATAATAAAACTCCTTTTTTGTATTATTTTTATCACAATAACGCTTTAAATCAGATATATTTTCTTTACTGATTTCTATTTTTAATAATTCAATATATATATTCAATAATCTATCATCCTTAATTTCATCTTTTAATACTTTATAAATAGAAACAATCTTCTTATTATTTCCATATACCTTTGGCGCTGTTTCAATTAATTTATTAATCAAATCATTTCTATCCAAATTTCCATCGTAATCTAGTAATACTAATACTAAAATATCACAATAAAGCATAGTCATATTTAATTCTTTTTTATTAATAGCCATATTATATAATTCACTTAATTTCTTTTGGGCAGCTGAAATTTTTTTATTTTCTTTATATACATAATACATCCTTAAATTCAATTCTGCTACTTTATAATCATTTCCTTTCATTAATATTAATGCATTTGATATATCATCTTCATTTTCTGTTCTTATAAATAAAGATTTTTCCACTTTCATTCTAAGTATTTCAGCATATACTACTTTCATTTCATTCTGCATATTATTTTTTGTCAAATATTTTATTAATGAATCAATTTGTATGTCAAATAATTCCATTGCATATTGTGCATATGAATTTGTTACTTTATTAATCATTTTATAAGAATTATAACCTTCATCTTCTATTTCATCTTCATATACCAACTTATAAACAGTATTAATATTATATGTATTTATCTCAATCTCATTACGATATCTTTCAAAAAATTCATCTGACATCCCTTCACGAAATTTTTCAGGATATATGGAAAACGCTGATATTATCATCTCTGAATTAAATATAATATTATCATACACATCCATAAATCTACTATTATATTTAATTTGTTTTTTCAGTATTTTTAACAAACTCTCTGAACCATAATCCAATTTTCTTTGTTGTGACCGTAATTGCAAGTATTCTGCATATTGATCTCCTTTAAAATATTTGTCTATAGCATTATTAACCTTTTTTTGCATTTCTTCATATAATCTATAATTTATACAGCAACTGCTATAAGCATCATAACAATTCAACAATTCATAATTGTAAATATTATTATCTTCATAAAAATATATTATCTTTGATATTATATTTTGTCCCTTTGAATATTTATATTCATTACAATAAACCGCAAATATACTCGCAAATTTAGCATATATATTCTTATTAAATTTAGTTATCCTTTTCTTATCTAATATATTATATATTTTATCTAATTCTTTTTTTGCCGACTCATATTTTAATAAATGCCAATAACACTCCGCTAATTTTATCCAAATATACATACTAATATTTTCATTATTTTGTTTTATTCCCATCAAATTTTTATATAATTTTTCAGCCTCTTCTGGTTTCTTATATTTTAAATAATAATTAGCACTACAAATACCCAAATTAATATTTTGATCATAATTATTATTTAGTGAATCTTTCATTTCTTCTAAAAAATGAGTTGCACCATCAAAGTTTTTTATCATCACTAAATCTGAAAACCATATGTCTGATAATGCTAATTTGGCTAACAAAAACTCCCAATATGATATATGAGAAAATTTGTACATTCCATCACTAGTTCTATTAATTAAAGCATGTCCTTTTAATTGAATATTTTCTAATTCTGTAAATTCTTCATTATTTTTTATATCTTTATAATATATTTCTACCGCTCCATTTTTTAGCCATTCATAATATATTCTTTTAGCCATAAGCAAACATTCCTTATGCATATCCAATTCCATTTTTTCATTCAGACTTTCACGTTTTATCCATTTATCAAATAAATACTCATAAAACTGATAATCATATTTAAATTGATAATCATCATCCAGCAAATCATCTATATATCTTAATAACAATGGTGTTTTAGACAAATTTTTATTTTTGTTTATGATATTTAATGCTTTATTTATTTTTTTTACATTGTAATGATATTTCTTTTGTAAGTGTTTTATTATGTCATCGTTTGTAAATGGAGTAATATAATACTTTTTAGATGTTAATAACTTATCTAATGTTGATATATTGCTTTTATCATTAGATATTCTCTCTTTACTTTCATTCTCAAAAAAATTAGTTCTTGCTGTAATAATAACTCTATAAAAATTACAAGTTACTTTTTCTAATGAACTCCCAAAAGATTCATAATCTGTTATTGCTTTTTTATTTTCATCTAGTCCATCTAATAATAATATAGTATTAGATTTATCGTCTATTTTATTTATTGCTTCAATACAATCATCTTTTTGTAAAGAAATAAATTGACATTTATATTCTCTTAATTTTAATGTTTGATAATACAAATTAATTAAAAAAGTGGTTTTACCCATTCCACAATCGCCCAAACACAAATAATATTTATTTCCTGTTTTTTCTTTATATTCGTGCTTTAAAAATTGTTCTAATAAACGATTAAGTCCATCTGATTTACTTTCAATATCCGTTTCATCATAATCTGATAAATTTTCTTGAGAAAACCTTGTCGGAATATAATTTTTTATAGCATAATATACATCTGATGAATTCATAAAACTCAGTTTCTGATAAATTAGTTTTTTTCTTATTTTTATATTATTTATAAATGCACATAATTCACCTATTATTTTTATTAATGGTTTTAATATGTATCCCATAACCATCATTATAAACATAAATATAAGTATGTACTGAGAATAACCTTCCCATTCCGTATCTTTTATACTATTATAAATACCCATTATAAAATCCAAAAATGATTCAAACTTCTCCATAACTATACTCCCATACTCTTATCAATAATTTATTGTTTTCTATCAAATTCTAACATTTTACTGTCATACTGTTTTTTCTCCTCAAACAATCTTCTCTCCTGTTCCTCCGTAACATTATCCCATATCGCATCTGACAAATCTGCTTGTGCAAGCATTTTAACTATTGCTTCATCTTCAAGATTAAAAGAACTTATATCTACATCTGCTAATATGGTATCTTTCATTATACATTCTTCCCAGTTACAATCATCTATCGTAACCCCAGTCATATCAGCACGTGTAAAATCGATCCTCCTAAAACTAACCTTCTTTAAACTTGCATAGTCAAATTTAACCGCTATTAAATTTGTGCCCCAAAAACTAACATCATAAAGTTCTGAATCATTAAAATAGCCGCCTTCAATATTTGCAAAGTCAAATACAGCATCTTTAATTACCGTATATGAGAAATTAGCTGCTGAAAGAAATGTACCAGTAAAATCTGTTCCATCTAATGTTGTATTACTAAAATCTGCTCTATCCGCCGTTGACATTATTAATATCGCTGCTTTCATATCACTATATTTAAATGAAGCTCCACTTAATATTGCATTCTGCATACGACTTCCACCCATATTACAATAATCCAACACCCATGATGCAATATTAACATTACCCCATTCCATATTTTCAAGTTTCAATTTACATATATTTTTTTTACTTATATCTATAAAATGGGTTACTACTTTTATAAGCTCTGATATATTTTTTTCATACGTAAGCACAATATTCTTTAAATTTTGATAATTCTCGACATATATATATTGTGATAAATCACCTGTTCCTATCATCACTGGATAATTAACATTATATGCGCTACTTACTATTTCACTTAATATGCTATCATATTTTGCTAATGTTATCACCTCATCTTCAAACATCAGGTTCTCATTCAGAATTATTTCCTTTACAAAATCAGCTATTACATCATCAACTCTATTCTTACTAAACATATAAAATATTTGTTTTAATTTTTTATTATAATCATCAGTCTTTGTATATTCATACATTAATCGTATTATCTCAATAGCTGCAAGATATTCATAGAATGTCTTATGCATAAACTCTATCTCTGTCTTCTGGTCATCTATTGTACTTTTACTATCATTGCCATTTTTAAAATTCTCTCTTAAGAAAAAAAGCAGTACAAGCTTTGATGGATTATCATCTTGATGTAATTTAATCCAGTTTTCACATAATTTTTTATCATCCATAACTGTACAATATTCATATATTGTCTTTGCCGATACACTTCTGCTGTTATTCCTATATGCACATCCACCAAGATGACCAAGCATTTTCTGATACTCTGAATATTCAGCCTTGTATTTTAAACCACCAGCTTTTTTTCTACTATATTCCCTTGTATATATACATTCAAATATTTTATCATACAATTCTGCTGTATTCTTTAATTCCATCAAATTAATATTTGAATACTTGGCCGTCCACATAATAAGAAATAATAACAATGGCTGTCTACTTAGCTCATCAAATCTGCTGTTCTGTAAAGGCATATTCTGGGCAATATTAAATTCTTTCTGAAGCTTGTCCCAATAATCTAACCGCAGGTCTATTTCTAATAATTTTTTTTCATCAACAACTTTATTTATATATTTTTCCCTTTCATGCTCATCTATATAAAGCGGTAATATTTCTACATCTATGTAATTATCTATCTTTTCTTTTGCTTTTCTGACTGCCTGTGTTCTTCCACTCACTACAACCTTACAATCAAATTTCCATTTTTCTCCTTCAAGTTCTCTTAACAACTCCTGCGACTTTTCATAAACTTTATATTTTATTTCATCCAATCCATCTAATATAAGAATCCTGCCTAATCTGTTATCAGCTTCATAAAACCAAGGATATTCATTCTTAATATATTGTTTTACAACATCTAATGCTGTCTTTGCATCAACAAATGTTACTTCAAATAAATTAAGTGCAAGAACTATTGTTTTTTTATCCTCATCACTATTTGTTAATTCATCGACTACTTTCTTTAACACTGAAGACTTACCACTGCCAGGCTCTCCATACACAAGCAACATACTCATACTATTACTGCATCGCTTATCTTTCAGCCATTTACATATATATTCTGCAACATTCTTAACCTTTTTTTCTGTATGTTCTATGTTATCGCATATAATGGAATGTAGATCTGTATATATTTTATTCAATCCAAAGCTTTCACCCATTACAGATTCTCTGTATGCATCATACATATTTTTAATGTAAATCTTATACGAACTATCATTAAATATATCATATCTATTCTCTACTATTTCACATTTTTTCAATGTTTCAGGCATTCTATCTAATTTTTGAATAATATAATCCAACTTTGGATTAATATTCTCTATACTTTTATGATCTATCCAATTTCTAAGTTCATCATTTTTTATAATTTCCCTATCCAGAAAACTTTTCCAAGTTTCGACCTGAACTTCTCCTATTGGTTCCGCACTAAGCTTAGATAAGGCTTTTTTGATTGAATCATCTTTAAGACTGTTATTCTGCATCCATTCAAAATATAACTTTTCACAGCATATTGCTATGTCATCTTTATTATGTGTATGGGCATACGCCTCCACACTATGCTCTATAGCATCATATAAGCCTGCTCCTACTGCATTATTCTCACCTTCAAGCCTATTTTTTAATTTTTCCCAAACTATTCCTGTTCCAATTTCAATTATCTTCTGCCCTATATATTCAGGTGGAATAATGGCACTTATATCTATTCCCAGTAATTTTATTGTTTGTTTTATCATAAGCTTTCCCCCTATACACACTTAATAATTCAATAAGTATTTTACTATGTTTTATAATATTTTAATAAATATTGAATGTTCCTATTATGTAATTTTAAAACGACATTATCCTATATATATTATATATTCATTTTTCTTATATAACAATAATTATAATAAGCATCTAAACCTTATAAATTTTATAAAGCATAAAATTTATTATTTATAATACAAATTTTTCTTATATATTAATATATAATACTAATATTGATTTAACACAAATTATTAACATATAAAGATTTTTAAAAATTACACCGCACAATTAACTAAAATTATATTAAACAAGAGCACCCTTTATATTACTATTCTTATTTTATATTAATATCTCCATTATTAAAATATGTACCAGATACTTATTTCCTATGTGCAATTGGAAATAAGAATATATTTTAGCAATAAAACAACTAAATCACTAAGCACATATTTTTTACTTATTTTAATTTATACATACTATAAAATATATAGATGTCAAAGATTATGTAATATGTTATTATTGATACTCTATTTTTTACAGCAAATATATTCATATTATTCAATGTTATTTCCGATAAACAAAATCAAATTTAATAAATTTTTCCTCAAATAATATCAACTAAAGTGCAAAATTCCCTTCTAAGTATGCACGCAATAATTCTGCACACTCAGAAGGGAACCTATCATTTCAATATTATATTTTTATAACCTTCTATATTAACTTATATCTATATACTTATCCTCTCAATTCCACACTTATGCTTCTTAAACTCTCCATTATCCTCTTTACCAACAGCATAATTAATTCCAACAAGCACAACTTCTCCCGAATACCCTTTAAGACTCTGTACATACTGTTTTTCCTTAATCTGCTCTATAGCCGCACTGACGGATTTATTCCATTTCAGTTCTACTACTATTGCCGGTTTATTAACATTATTCCTTGGGACAAAAACCATATCTGCATATCCCTTGCCACCTGCAAGTTCACGATAGATTGAATAATCCTTTTTAGCAGAATAATATGCAAGTGATATAACACAGGCAAGTGCATTTTCATCATTATATTTTAAAATTGATGTATTTTCCTGATGTGCCTGTTCTATCATTGATGAAACCTTCTCCTCATCACCCTGTAACGTAGCAGATAGTAACTCGTCCGAACTTCTAATCGCATCCATAACAGGCTCCCAGCCTCCATCTTCAATACAATTGATAAATTCCTTCTGCACCTCCTGATTAGGTATTGCCACCTTCTTATTATCAAAGTCATAAGTCAGATATCCAAGATGTACAAGTAATGTTAACACATCATCAGAACTCTCAAGCGTGGTCATATCATTTTGAAATTTATCAGGATTAACCGGAACACTCTCTCCTGCTATAAGCCTTGTTACAAGCGACTTAAGATTATACATATCAAGCTGTATATACTTCTTCAGTGCTTCATAAGTCTCAGTCTTAGTCCAATAACTGTCGAAATCACGCCCAAGAAGCGACATAACAACCGACCTTGGGTTATATATCTGCACACCTTTAAGTTCGTATCCATCATACCATTGTTTCATTTTTTCATATGGCATATCATACTGGATACATAATTCTTTAACCTCTTCTTCAGTAAATCCAGTAAACTCTGCAAGTTCCCTCTGATTAGTCATTGAATACTCATCAAACATATTCAAAGCAGAATGTTCCCCATATTTCTTAATAGGAAGAATACCTGTCATATATGCTAATGCAACATACGATTTACCTTTTATAAAAAATCTTAAAAAGTCCAGATATTTCTTCTGTTCCTTGACATTATCCGGATATTTTCTGAATATACAATCCCATTCATCTATGATTATAACAAATGGCAGTTTCTTTTCACTATATACAGTTTCTAGAACATCAACAAGATCATTCCAGTCAAAGCAGTCTACATCTGAATATTCCTTCTTAATATCCCACAATAATCTTCTTTGCAGATAATCTATCAGATCATCAACCGAAGCTGCCCTGCTAAGGAAATCTATCATATTAATGTGAATTACGTTGTATTTATTAAGATGTTTTTCAAATGTTTCATCATTTGCAATCTTAAATCCACTAAATATATCTCTGGAATCAACATTTTTACAATAATATGCTACCAGCATATTGGCAGCCATAGATTTACCAAATCTGCGAGGGCGGCTTACACATATATTCTGATGTTCTGTATTCAATTTACGATTTGTAACTGCAATCAATTCTGTTTTGTCAACATATATCTCTGAATTTATTGCCCTTTTGTATTCATCATTTCCAGGATTTAGATATATTCCCATTATCTATGCCCTCCTCGCACACAATATAGTTCACACATTTCTTATCAACTGTTCCACAATATTACTCCACACATAATTGTCTGCCACAATATCGAAGCCATTCTGAATTATCGCTTTCGCTTCATCCGAATTATCCAGATAATACTTTATTAACTGAGGTATTTCTTCACACGCATCAAGCTTATAGTAAACAATATCTTGTTTATCTTTGAAATGCTTCTTAAGCCATTCACTTGAATCCGTCAATGGTAAAGAACCTGACAGCAGGATATTAAATATTCTATCGTGAGTACCCGCCTTAAACCACGGCATAACATTAAGATTAATCTTTGCCTCTGCCATAACTGGAAGTGTCCTGGTAAATGGGACACGGTCATTAATAATATGCACATTACTTAAATTAGCAGAAGGGTGATTTTCCCAGCCTCTTCCTAACAGCCATATATCAATTCCTTCTTCGGCTATTATTGAAATAATCTTCTCCCTGTAATACATTCTCGCCATCCAGTCTATAGGTTCAGAAAATCTAAACAACTGCTTAACCTGCTCCTGTGCTAATGAAAGCTCCATCATATCAATAACATCAATCACCGCCTGCTCCGTTGTTATACTATTATTGTCAATCATATACTCAGCAAGATTGTGATAAAATATCCTAAGCAGTTCATTATCTTTAAATGTATTATCAATCTGTTCCAAATAGCTCTGTGGTCTGTAATATGTCCCAGAAAATAACACATCATATGGACGTTTATCATAACCTTCAAGATTTAATTTTCCATTATAAGTGCCTGCGTGTGGCATAAATTCCACTCTGCCTACAGTATCCCCAAAATATTTCTTAACATAATCAACGTGATTATCATCACAGCAGAACTGCACATAATTTCTTGGATGCTTCTGCATAGTCGGATGAAATCTCAATGGGTGATCCATCAAAATATTAAGTGCTACCGTATCCATAGAATCCCACAGTTCTATAAACATATCATCTTTTAAGCCTATTCCATCAAACCCTATAGCCGCATCTGCTCTTACCGAAAGGAACTCCGTAAATGCCTTAAAGGAATGACTCTCATCCTGCGTGCTGTTAGTTAAATCTAATATAAAGCACTCGTGATTTCTTTTTATTAATTCTTCCACAATTCTATCCGTAAAATAGTTGAAGGATTCTACAGTGGAGTAAAATAATACGAAACGCATAGGTAATCCTTTCTAATAATCAATAGTGTAATAATTTAATTATAAACTATTCTCATTATATAGCAACTACATTCCTCTTAATTCTTATTCATCCTTGAGTGGAATAACTAAATATCTCTCATCTAACTGATTTAAGAATATATTAATCAATATCACTATTATTTATATTAAAGAACGAAACTTAGGTTTTCGTTCTCATTTTTCAAATATGAAAATTATCTGTCAATGAAAGCAATTTATATGGTATCATAATAGTATAAATAACTTTTTTCTTCGGTATATGTTGGTTTTTATATAATTTTATTACACCATATTCGTTAAGGAGTTATTTCTTTCAATTATAAACAATTTTTTTATGTTTATATGACTTTGTGTGTTCCTCAATCGTCCAGATTAATAAAAATTCTAGTAAGGAGATTAAATTATGAATATTGCAACTGCACTAAACAGAAAGTATCTTGAATATACAGTCGTTATGCTATGTTCATTATGTGAAAATAACAATGAACATATTGATGCCTATCTTCTGCACAGTGAACTTACAACGCAGGATATTGACATTATTAAAAATTCTTTATCAAAATATGATATTACAATAATTTCAGTTGAAATAAACAAATCTGATTTTGATGACAGACTTCCAAGAAATACACAATGGAGCATTGAAACTTATTATAGACTTATGTTAATGGATATACTCCCTGAAAGCGTAGACCGTCTAATGTATCTTGATGTCGATTTAATAATAAATGGCTCCATTGAAGAATTTTACCACATTGATTTTGCTGGTGATGATGTCATTGCCGCCGATGACAGTAATGGAAAACGTACATTAGATACTTTCGGTTCAAAGCAAATTGAAATGTTTCACGATATGCTCGCACAAGGTTTTCGCTATTTTAACGCAGGCGTTATGCTTTTTAACATTGCTCAAATCCGAAAGACTCATAATTTCAATACTTATATGACTGCTGTAAAACAATGGAACTATGAAATGGAGGCTCCTGACCAGGATATTCTTAACTATGTACATGGATATAAAGCTGGATATATTGACTACAAAGAATTTAATCTTTTTGCAAGAATCGCCCATAACCAAAAATATTCATATAATGATGTTAAAAATTCTGTCAAAATTATTCATTTTGCAGGTGACAAACCTTGGAATAATACTAACTGCCATTATGATATTGAACAATTATGGTGGGATTACGCTAAAAAGACACCTTTCTATCATTCTCTTCTTGAACAGCTTCAACAAAATCTTATGTCAGATAACACTCTGGAAACAATTGTTGACGACCTTATTAAAGAAAATGGAGAACTTAAAAACAAAGTATCATCTCTGATTTCTATTAATGAGAAGCTTATGACTATGGTAAAATAAATATCTATTGTTAATTTAACAATAATGAGTGTGTGAAACTTTTTCTGTAAATTAAATAAAACCTTTTAGGTCTTCTATGATAAAATAATAAATCATAGGAGACCTTTTATGTAAACAGTCCAATTGATGTACCTTGACTTTTAAAAGACCACTAACCACGGTCTTTTTGTTTTCTGATGTATTCTGGCAGCTTTGGTGACCATAGAAGAAGATCTTCCAGAAATGAGTGGTCTGTATCGTCCATATGTGCCGGTATCTGGGTCAGCAGATATTCAAAGTACTCATACAGCTTTAAGTTATTAGCTTTGGCTGTCTCTGCTATGCTGTATATTATTGCTGAGGATGTAGCTCCATTGATTGTATCTATCATTTCCCAGTTCTTCTTGCCCATACAGAAGCCTCTTATTGCACGTTCCGATGCATTGTTATCCATTGGCACTTCTCCATCTTCAAGAAATACCCTAAGATATTTTTCCTGATTGAGTGCATAAGTTACAGCCTGTTTCAGTTTAGCTGTGCTGGCTTTTCTTTCGTTTGATTTAAGGTACGCAAATAAAGCATCAACCAGTGGCTTTATTACCACCTGACGCTTTTTCAGTCTGTCTTCTGGCTTAAGCTCTTTCAGCTTATCCTCTTCACGGTAGACTGCCTGTATCTGTTTTATTACCAGATATGAAAGGCTTTCTTTCTGGGCAGCCTTTGGAACTGCCTTTAATGCCTCATCAAATTTTCGCCTGCAGTATACCCAGCATCCGGCTATCCTAAGATCTTCCAGTTCCTTTTCTACTGTATGGTATACCTGATAACCATCGGTTACACATACCCCGAAATAATCTTTAAGAAACCGCCTTGGATGTGAAGCATTTCTTGTCCGCTGGTATTCATACAGGACTATCTGCTCATCTGAATACATATATCCTGAGCGGTATACCCACATAAAGCTCTTTGAACCGGCTGGTCTGCTGTCTTTGTTTACAAGCACAGGAGTCTCATCTGCCTGGATTACATGAAATTAAGATTGTGCTGTGTTTCCAGCTCCCTAGCGTTCAATAATTATAATCTCCTGGAAAATTTGTGATAATTGTACGAATTGTACAATTCGTTAAAATCTTACAACTTGTGCAACTGGATTATTATGGTTATATCAAATTTTTCGGGGTGTTTGTAGGTACATGGGTTGGAGCGTTTACCTCATTGTTGCTTTTTGTGGGCTGTCTTTTCTTCTTACCATAAAAATAACCTCCAAACTGAGTAATTTTATCTTACATCAGTTTGAAGGTTTACACAAACTTTGGGATACTCCCACAAAAAGACCGTGGTTAGCGGTCTTTTAAAAGTCAAGGTACATAAATTGGACCGTTTACTTCTTTATAATCTTTTTATTTAGTTAATATCTAACTTAATTTTACAATCACCAATAAATTTAATAATTTTATTATATATTTTCTCCTTTGTAAGACCTGACTCCTCTATTAAATAATTATAACTAGCAGCTTGATAAAAATTATCATCTATACCTATCTTCAACAATAATGGTTTATATTTTTTTTCAACTATATATTCTGCTATGCTGCTTCCTAATCCCCCGATTTTACTATGTTCCTCTACCGTTATCATTAATTTATAATCCATCACTCTTTCCAACAATTCCACATCTAATGGCTTAATTGTATGCATATTAACTACCATCGCTGATATTCCTATATTTTTCAATTCCTCTGCCACTTGTATACAGGTATGTACAATTGTTCCAGATGCTACAATTACAATATCTTCTCCTTCTTTTAAAATATTTGACTTACCAATTTTAAAATTATAATCTTCATCATACACAATTGGCATTCCCATCCCCCCTGTAAGTCTAATATACACAGGTTTGTCATAATTGGCCAAAGCTAATGTTAATTTATATATTTCTAATGCATCTGCGGGTGATACTATTGTAATATTAGGTATTGCACGCATTATAGCAATATCCTCTATACTCATATGTGTTGCTCCAAGTATTCCAACAGAAAATCCCGATGTTAAACCAAACAATTTAATAGGTAATTTCATATATCCCATATTAGTTCTTACTTGATCCAATGCTCTTGTTGATGCAAACGAAGCATATGTAGAAACGAATGGATTATATCCTTCTTTTGCTAATCCCGCTGCTATTCCAATTAAATTCTGTTCTGCTATTCCTACATTGTATAGCCTATTCGGATATTTTTTTTTAAATCTATCTAATCCAGAATAAAAACATAAATCGGCAGTACATGCCACCATATTATCATCTAAATCTGGCAATTTCATAACTGCCTGTCCATATGTACCACACGACCCTATCCTAGACAGCATTCTAATATTAGACTTAGTTATATTCATTATTTAACTCCTTCAATTCGTTTATAGCAATTTCATATTGTTCATATGACAAATTATGATTATGCCAAATAGGATTGTTTTCCATAAATGATATTCCTTTTCCTTTAATTGTCTTTGCTAATACAACTAAGGGTTTTTCATTATTACCTTTTATTGCATTATAAATTTCTTCAATATTATGACCATCTATGATTCGTACTTCCCAACCAAATGCTTCCCATTTCATCCCAAATGGCTTTTGATTCATAATATCATTCACAAACCCATCATACTGAATACCATTACAATCAACGATTGCCACTATATTATTACATTTAAAATGAGAAGCAGATTGTGCAGCTTCCCATATCGCACCCTCATTGCACTCTCCATCGCCAAGAATCACATACACCTTTGATTTATCATTGTTTTTTCTCTTTAATGCCAAAGCGGTACCTACTGCTAATGATAATCCCTGTCCTAAACTTCCACTCGAATACTCTATACCTATTGAAGCATTAATAGAAGGATGTGCTGACAAAAAACTATTATCTTTCTTGTATAAATTTAAATCCTCAGAAGAAATAATTCCAACTTGTTGCATTGCTGTATAAAGTGCTAATGTTCCATGCCCTTTACTAAATATCAATCTATCTCTATATTCAGATTGCATATTATTCAAATCATATTTAAGGACTCCTATATATAACGTTGCCATTATTTCTATTAATGAAAGTCCACCTCCAATATGTGCCCCACCTATTCCAGCATTATATGTCATTTTCAGAACATTTTTTCTCATTGCAACCGTTGAATTTAAAATTCTTTTTTTTAGACTCTCATCCATATTATATACCTCCATCAACACGTATTATCTGACCGGTAATATACGATGACATATCGCTTGCTAAAAAAGCAATCACATTTGCTACTTCTTCTGCTGTCCCAATCCTCTTTATTATTGTTTTTTGTATAATCTCTTCTTTTAAACTGTCTTCTATACGCATTCCCATATCCGTATCAATAATCCCTGGTGCAACTACATTTACCCTAATATTATATTCTCCTAATTCTCTTGCAAGATATTTTACCGCACCATTAATGGCTGCTTTACCAGCTGAGTATTCATACTGACCAGGCTCACCATCTATACTTGCTATTGATGAAATATTAATTATACTTCCTTTTTTTCTCCTCATCATTAAACGCACCACATACTGAGTCACTAACGTAGTACCCCAAAAATTTACATCAAATACTTTTTTCATTTTCTCTATAGGTGTCATACAAAAAATCGAACTTTCTCCTACAACTCCGGCTATATTTGCTAAAACATCTATATATTGGGCTTCTCTTTTTATTATTGATATAGCTTTCTTTACTTCACTTTCTTTTGATATATCTGCATATATAACAGTTATCTTTGTATTGTAATTTCGAGATAATTTTAATACATAATTTTCAAAGTCATCATCCTTACATCTCACTATTGCCCAAATTTTAGCTCCATTTTTAGCAAATATTTCCACTGTAGTTCTTCCAATTCCTCTTCTTGCACCTGTTATTACCGTATTTTTATCTTTTAATATCATTAAATCTCCTATATATGATCGAATATTCATAAAATATACTACGCATAGTATAATCATAAATATCCTAGTTATTAACTATATTATACTATTATATGACAAAATATCTTGTAACATTTTTTATTCCATATATACTATCTTCATTTTTTCATACTTAATATTATCTTCAAAAAACAATACTGATTATTTGTTATATATTCAAGTATATCTCATTATAATAATTTTTCATTTTATCAAACTTCACGTTTACTAATTATACTTCATTCAAAAACAGAAAATTACACTTATACAATCTATAGTATTTATATACTTCTTATTCTCAATAATATACTATTATTTTATGTAAATTATAATAATTATAATTATTTAATTATTATTTTTTAACAACATTTTAGCTATTCTGGTTGCTCCTTTTCCATCCAATAAACACTCCATATTATTAACAAATTTCATTTTTAACCAATCATTATTTTTAATTTTTATAAGACAGCTAACTATACGTCTACCTATATCGCAATCAAATCTAGGATCTCCTGCACATAACATAACTTTTTCTTTTTCCATTTGTTTCACGAATTCATATTGATTATCTGCAAAAGAAAAACATACTGTTGGTGTTTTACATACACACAATTCATAAAGTGTAGTTCCACCTGCGGAAACTGCAAACTCACATATGCTCATATAATAACTTATGTTACTAATATTTTTTAATACATATAATCTTGACTCTTTTTTTGTAAATTCAAGAATATCATTTTCATAAGCATTCATACTTCCAATAATAATATACACACCATAATCCTTAAAAACATCACACTCTACAAAACACTTTAAGAAATCTAATAATACATTATATTTATCTGTTCCACCTGTTGTAACAAGAATATTCTTTTCTCTCTTATTCACTACATTTTTCTTATTAAATTCCTCTCTAAGTGGTATATACTTAGGTCCTGACAAACAAAGTGTACTTGTTTTTTCATATTTTTTTTCATATAATCCATCATATATTCCATAATGAATTACTGCAGCTATATCATATTTACTCAATGCCATATCATCAATATATGCTACCTTGCAAAAACCATTCAAATATGTAAGATATTCATTGTCGGCTTGATATGAATCCACTATAAGCCAATCTATTCCATCTTTTTTTATAATATTGCCAAGCAATTCTTTCTCTAAACAAATATTTTTCCAGTCAGAATTTAAGATTCTATAACTTAAATTTTTTTCTTCTAGTCGCCATAATTCTTTATTTTCAGCCAGATAAAATATACACTCATATCCAAGTTTAACAAACTCATTTGCAATAGTTATGCATCTAACTATATGACCACTTGCAATATATTCATTAGCATCAACCCTAAAACCAATCATATTAATCTCCAATTTCTATTTCTGATATAGGTGCTCCAAAATCATATGATTTTTTTGCCTTTTTCCCAATTAATTGATTATAATATTTAGGTTTAATTCCAATAGCTGGGCGTATAATTTTTATATTTTCTTTTGAAAACTCATCTCCTTTTTTAATCTCTTTACAAGCAACTAATGAGCGTCTTCCTACTAACCCACTTTTTTCTGCATCAGTAAGCTCTAATGTAGGTCTTCCAATTATAGTTGTCGTATTTCTTATATTTTTTACCATTTGAGCAAATTCACTTATAGGCATTGAAAATTCCGAATCAGCACTTTCATCACCATAATCAAGTTTAATATGCTTTTCTATAATTTTAGCTCCCATAGATACAGCAATCACTGGTGCTAAAGAGCCAAACGAATGATCTGACAACCCTACTACTTTATTAAATTTTTCTTTTAATAAAGGAATTGCTGCAATATTCATATCCTTATAATTAGCTGGATACTGACTGCAACATTTTAATAATATTACATTTTCATTTCCATATTTTTTACAAGCATCTAATGCTTCTTTAATTTCATCTTCACTTCCCATACCTACAGACATAATTATGGGTTTCATTTTACTTGCTATGTATTCTATAAGAGGAATATCAATAAGCTCAAAAGAAGCAATCTTATAAAATTCAATTCCTATACTTTCAAGAAAATCAACGCTATCAACACAAAATGGTGTTGACAAAAAATCCACACCTACATCTTCACACTTTAATTTAAGCTTATCTTGCCAAGCCCATGGTGTCATTGCTTTCTGATAGAGCTGGTAATAATTATACCCCTTCCACAATCCGCTTTTAATTTTATAAGCATCACTATGACAATCAACTGTTAGTGAATCAGGCGTATAGGTTTGTATCTTCACACAATCCGCACCTGCCTTGGCTGCCTCTTCAATAATTTTATATGCATTTTCAATTTTTCCTGCATGATTAGCTGACATTTCAGCAATTATATATACATCACCATTATTTATCCTATCATATAATCTCATAATTATTTTCTCTTCTTTCTGCAAATACACTAATATATTTCATAATACACTGATTTCTTTGCTCTTTGTTTACAAACGCTACATCCAATATTCCTTGACTTTTAAAAGACTACTAACTGTGATTTTTTCATTTTCTGATATATTCTAGCAACTTTGACCATTATAGGAGACATCATTCCCAAAATAAGCAATATGTATAATTCATATACAGAAATTTCTAATTTTTCCGATACATTGTTATCCGTTGTGACTTCACTAATTTTGAGAAATACTCTCAAATATTTTTCTAATTGAATGCATATTTAACAATATGTTCCAGCTCTCCTTTCATTTGATTTAAGATACGCACAAAAAGCATCAGCCTATTGCTTTATTACAACCTCATGTTGCTTAAACTGTATCTTGATTTAAATCCTTTTAGCTTACCCTATTAACGATAGACTGCCAATATCTCTTTTATTACCCAATATGAAAAACTTTCTTGGCATCTTGCAAAATATTCTTTAATGCTTCTTCAAATTTTCTCCGATAGTGAACCCGATATCCGACTATATTAGAATCTTCCATTTTCTTTTCTACATATATAGTATATCTGATATTCATCAGTTACATATACACTAGAACAATATTTAATGAGCTACCTTGGATGTGGTACACATTTCATATGTTTGTCTTCTTTGTCAGCAGATACACCGAATATGAGGTATTCATCAACAGTCATCCCAACTTGTGTACATCTATATCTTTCGAATATAATATCTGCAAACCTGCTAGCATTGGCAAACTCTAACTGTTCCATCTTTTTATGCATCTTATTATTAAGTGTTTTGGTTTCACCTGTAAGAATATTCATATAGTTCTGCAAAACAAGAAATAACTTTGCAAAAAGTGACTTATCTATGCAGTTCAATTCTTCCTCTATATACCCAATCCCTATAACCACATAATCCTTTTTATAACATTATGTGATAGTAGAAATAATGTATTATACTACTCATAGTTCATTTATAATTCATCATTATATGGTGGATAACACTTCTAAAAAACCAGTATTTCTAATGTTTTAGAACTATTATCCACATAAGGCAGAATATAAGATTATATCAATTCTTTTATTATGACTACCCACTTTTTAGACTGTGTTGTATTTCCAACTCTTTAGCATTTAATAGCAACAACCTTCTATCCCAAATAAAAAAATATCTCATTTGATATATGAAGCATTATTCAATTTTATATTAGCAACAACTTTAGCGAATAAAGTTAAAACTTTTATATAAACCTCAAAAATAGTTGGCAAAAACTATTTAACATTACCATTAAAACACAAGCAACTGTAAAAATTCATCTTTCAAATTATAAATCCAATCTCAGACTCAAAAAGTCCTTATGCAACAATTATCACATTTACAACTAATTAGCAACCAACTTGTGTAAAACAAGACATAAAATTCATTTCATTATCATTTTTATCAAATAGTTTATAAACCAATACTGTAAGCAAAACCATCATTGTAAAACTTCTTCTACCATATATACATATTAATCAATACAAATGCTATCTTTCGAACCGAAAATAAATGACAGATGGGAGCTACTAGAAAATCAATAATATTGATAATCAAATTAATTTTCTGTATTTTATTAAAATAATACTATACAATTCTCAGCTAACACTTTGTGTGTCAAACACAATACTATAATTACTATCGCGCCCAAAATATCTACTAATGAAATATATATTTCAAGCATCCCATACATAATTGGTATAAGCAATCTTTTAACACAAAAATAAAAACCACACCAAATAAACTAACAATCTTTTAAAAGGGAATTATACTCTCTACTTATGAACCATTAGTTTCTTATATCTAATTTATTATATACATAAATTCGAAAAAATTGCTTAATTTAATCAGCTTGTTTAAATATGATTTTCCTCTACTTTCTTTGACACTATATTTGTTTTAAAATCACAATAAACAATACTATTATTGAATCGTTTTCTTTATAATAACCATTTTATGCAATTTGTAAATATTTCGCCATAAACATTTTCATTATATAACATTCAAATAAAACATAATTATTTCATACATAATTAAAATTGAAATATAAATATATTTATATTTCAATTTTGTATTTTTTTAATATTTCTTTACCTTTTTCATATGAACTAAAATCTATAATATCATCCGTATCTAACATAATATCAAAACTATCTTCCAATGCTGCAATAAGTCCCATATGTCCAATTGAATCCCACGACTCAACATTTTGATATTCCAGATCTTTCAACTGTTCCTCTCTTACTTCTAATGTCTCTATAAATGCTTTATTATATTTTTCCAAATTTGACATAATTATACCTCCATATTTTGCGAATCTATAAATTTCACTAACATTTTAAAATACTTTTTGTCTGTCTATTCAAAATATTCAGCCATATACTATCTTATTTGCATATTTACACGCAACTATTCATAATAATACCATATAACCGATTGAACTACACATAAACAAAATACAGATACCGTCTGTTTAAACTACTTATGATTGTTGTAAAAGTAATATATTCTTAATTCTATCCTATAAATAATTCAAGTTTATCACTACTTTACAATCATTTAATATACAAATATATATTACTATCTAATCTTATTTCAAAATATATTATATTCGTTATTTACCATCATTGCAAGATTTTTATAATTTGAATACGATATCAATTTCAACTTACATATAATCAATTATATAAATTCGCTTGTATCAATCTTTAATTAATTGATTCACTTTACTTTTTTATATTATAAAATATTATAAAACATCAAATTCTTTTATAATTCAAATTCTATTTTATCATAATTTCTTTTTGATTTTACTAATGTCCATTCATCTTTCAATATACCTCTACAAACTATATTGTAAAATATTCCTTTTTTTAAAACTTGATTTCTAAGAATTCCTTCTTTCTTACTACCACACATATCCAGTATTCTATTAACATCTTTGTTCGCCTCAAAAACCTCCTCACATACTTTGTTCACTTTTAATACATCAAATGAAAACCTATATAAGTTCCACTGAATATATACTATTAATTTTATTGATCTTTTTGACTTTTCAGCTATATATACACCTGTATGTACTAAATTGCCGTCAAAACCAGTCAAACTTACTACCCCTGCTGGAACTCCATCCACTTCCAATAACCAATGCCATTCGTTTTGATTATCATTTATTTTTTTTAACCATTTTCTTTGATCATCCAATGTTAAAATTGGATCAGAATTCATATATTTTGTTATGTCATCTCTCATCCTCCATTCCATAATCATTTGTAAATCTGCTTCCTTTATTTTTCTACAATATGCATTTATTTTCTTATTATCATTCAATTCCATATGTTTATATACACCTCCCTTTTACATATACTTTAATTTGTCTAACTAATTCACACTTCATTTATGATATTGTAAATATGCAAAACTTTCATAATTATGATTAGTATTCATCAATCTTGAATTTCCTTTTCATATACATCATCTGTTCACTATTATACTATTATTATTCTTGACAAACTACTTACTATATCATATCCATCCCAATACACACCTATATTCATAGATTGTCCTACCTCAACAATTCTATCAATTCCTGAACAATTATTTTCGATTAACTCATCCATAATTTTCTTTGAATCTACACCTAATACAACACAAGTTTGTACCTTATTATTGATATATTTACATATTTCCTTAATTGATTTAATTTCTATTTCAAAAAAGAACCCAAACTTTCCTCTGAGCTTATCTAATTCGTTAGGCAGTTCGTCTAAATCCGCTATATATAAATAATTTGAATATATGGATAACTTATAATTTATTTTAGTTGCCAATTCTGCAGCTAATGTATATTTATCAATGGCCTTTTTTGCCTGTAGATCATACTTTTGAGCCACTACATTTAAAGTATCCCAAAATTTTTTTCGTCCATATTTTTTCTCCGAAGCTTTCCACATTATTAAATGTGGAGATGAACAGGCATTCTGATCCATAAGATACGTATCATTATAAAATTTTTCTGCTATTTTCCTGATTTCCTCTTCTGAAAATGATTCAATAGTTTTTTCATCAAAAATTGCAAATGAATACCTATCTGCAAATGTTATTTCGTTAGCTTTTGCCGAAATTCTTGATTCTCTAATTTTATTTATTGTACTATCGCCTCCCCAAATGACTCGACAATTACAATTCATTGAAAATTCATCTGTTATTTCTTTATTATGCAAATATCTTACCACGCATATGTATCTTTTTAATTCCTGAAATTCTTGTTTTGCAAGACATTTATTAATACATTCACAAACTATCTCTACCTGTTTAAAGTCTTTTGTAGACACACGAACAATATTAGAGTTTCCTGCTAATAATCCAAATACCAGCGAAAAAGCAAAATTAATTGGCACATTTGATGGTGCTATATGAAAAACACTTCCACGACCAACTTGAATATAATTACACAAATGTTCGGATTTTAATTTCAATATATTACTTTTTCTACACCAAAATGCAAATGTAACTATATCAGGATATTGTTTAGCTAAAATATTATTCATTATTGTTCTAGATAAATCATCTAAAAAATTACATACTAAATTACTATAAACTTTTAATGGCTTACAAGTAATATCTCCATCACCCACAAGATATATAATATCATTTTTGTTCATAAGTATCACTACATCCTCTTACTTCCGCATTTTTTATTCTACCTGTAATCTTAAAATATTTTCCTAGTCTTCCACATTGGCAATCATCTTCTCCTAAAATAACACCTTTATCTTCTGTTAAAATTGAATGTCCTGGATATGATTCTGGAAGCATTGATAACACTTGAATAACACCTTCTTCTCCATAATCACATGGAGAAAAATCATCTATTTTTCTTGTAATTACATCTGAAAAAATACTTGTATGTAAATGTCCGCATTCACACTCCATATATATACAACCAGTTTGCTCCACCATCCCATAATAGTCATATACTTTTGTTATTCTACATACCTTTGTTAATTCAGCTTTAAAAATTGGTGAGTCAACCGCTTCATTTTGTATTTTTTTCCATCCACCACCATGTATCATTATTCCATTTGATAAATCAATTTGTTCTGGATTTTTTAATAACTCCTTATAAAAATACTGCCATATCATAAACGTAAATCCAAATAAGAGTATTTTTTCACCACTATGTTTTTTTAAAAAATCTTTTATACCATCTATATCCAATTTCATATCTTCATCAAGAGCGTATTTTCGATCAGAAGCAAGAATAGAAAACCCAAGTATCCCTGCACCTCTTGCCGAAAACATCTGTCTGTTTTTAATAACCGCTGGACTATCAATAATCAACATAGGCAATCTAGATTTTCCTGTAAAGCTGCTTACAATTTTAACTAAAACTTTCTGTTGATTAGCAGCTGTATTTCTATCCAAGTATATTTTAGATACTTTCTGTCCTGATGTTCCTGACGATGTCATCGTTTTTACAATTTGATCATCATTTATACTCTTTAAATCCATATCTTTAAACATACCAACTGGAATATATAGAAAATTCTCTAATACATTATTATCCAAATTTTTTCCAAAAGAATCCATTATTCTTTTATATTCAATACATTTATCGTAATGTAACTTTGTAAGATATTTTAATTTTTCACCTAATACATCTCTTTTTTCTTCTCTTCCAAGCGAATAAGGATCTACATTAAAAACACTTTCCATCAAATCATTTCCTCTAATTTTCTATATAAAGTTTTTCCTGCATCATTTTTAGGAATTTCTGTAACATACTTTATACTAAATGCTACTGTATTAAGCCCCGTTTTCTCTACAAGAAAATGTTTAGCTTTGCTCTTTATATTATCATCTTCTGATGTTAAATATATAACCATATGATCATCTGTACCACCACACGCTAATTCTATATCTAGATAGGTTTTCAACATTCTCTCAACCTCATCTAAATTAACTCTATTACCATATATTTTCAAAAATCTCTTTTTTCTTCCTACTACATAATAGAACCCTTCATTATCGCGCTTAGCCATATCACCTGTTTCTAATCGACCTTTTCTTTCATCTCCTTTACTTAGATCATATTCACACTCCGCATATCCTAATGTAACATTATCACCATAATATACCATCTCTCCAACTACATCAGGCTGATCAATGACATTACCTTTGATATCTATAAGTTCAAGCTTGCCAAATGGTATAGCTATTCCCATACTTCCATATTTTTGTAATGATTTATCTGCTGGCAAATACGCCATTCTAGCAGTAGCTTCACATTGTCCATACATTACAATAAACTCTTTTCCTGTATTCTCTGCATACTCAGCAAATTCTTTGTGTAATTCTGGAGTCATTTTTCCTCCTGCCTGTGTCATATATTTTAATGAAGATAGATCCATATCAAAAAATTTTAACTTTTTTAGAATTTCATATGTATAAGGAACACCGCCAAAAGTAGTTGCATTATTATTTTTAAAAAAAGTCCAAAATTCACGATTCATTAATGACTTTGTTGTTAAAAGAATTGTTGCTCCTCTTAATAAATGACTATTTATAATAGAAAGACCATATGTATAATTCATAGGCAATGTTGTTATAGGTCTGTCATTTCCTCCAATATTTAAATATTGTGCAATCTGTTCTGCATTTACCTGAATATTTTTATAACTTTGTCTTACAAGTTTTGGACTTCCTGTACTACCTGATGTTGTAAGCAATAATCCTAACTCATCGTATAATATATATTTTTCTTCTCTATCTGTTTCACATAGCATATAACCAGCATTATTGTATATACATCTTACATAATCAAATTCTCTACACATACTTTCAGGTATGTATAAATAATTAGGCTTATATGTTTTCAATAAATTCTTTATCAATTCCTTGTCCATTCCTCTATCGATAAGAACTGGAACTATTTGATTTTGTAAAAAAGCAATATATCCACATACACTTCCTATACTATTTTCACAAAACGAAAAAACTAAACCTCTTTTTGTAACTTTGCCTATATCTGTACAAATTTTTTGCATTTCTGCATATGTTATATGTTTATTATTTTCATCTATTAATGCTATTTTATCATTGAACTTTGCAAATTCATCATAATATGCCATAATGCACAGCCTCCTTAAATATATTTTCACTATACATTCTCTAGAACCTTTTTAATAACATATTCCTGTTCTTCTACTTTTAAGTCTGGATATAAATGTACATTAACTCTTATACATTCATTTCATAATTTTCAAACACTTATAAGTTAAAACTCTTAATTAAGTTAAATTCCAACAATTTTTTAAATTGAAATGTTGTTACTATTTTATATTTCTTTTAAAAATTGGATCAACTTTTCCACCAACAAGAATATCATCAACACTATCATAATCTATCGCCTGACGTATCAAATGAAATGCCTTATCTGTTGCCTGAAGATATGCACTAACTTCTTTCTGTGTATGACTTGAATTTAAAAAATATATAGCAAAAACAATAATTCCATTCTGAATCATCGTTTGTGAATAAACCGACTGTATATCAAGATAAGATAGTGAACCAAAACCCTCAAAATTAACACCGCAATGTGCTGGAAGACCGCTCACAGATAATACATCACTTAGATTATACTTATCTATTCTTTCTTGAATACCATTTCTAAGCATTGTTCCAATCTCATTAATGTGCTCATAATATTCTGTTTTTTCTAACCTTTTCAACGTGGCAAGTGCCGCTGCCATAGCAATACTATCTCCACCAAATGTAGTAGAAACAAAGACTCCTTCTTCAATTTGTTCAAGTAAATCCTTTCTTCCAGCTACAGCTGCAATTGGGTATCCATTTGCAATACCTTTACCAAAAGAAACCAAATCTGGAACAACCCCATATAATTCTTGTGCTCCTCCTAATGCATAATGAAATCCTGAAACTACCTCGTCAAAAATTAAAATTGCGCCATATTTATGAGTTAATTCTTTGACTTTATCTAAATACCCCTCTTTAGGACCATTACTCTGTATTGGTTCAAGAATCACGGCAGCTATATTATTCGCCTTTAATTTCATCTCTAAATCGTTTAAATCGTTATATTGGAAATTAATAGTTAATTCTTTAACAGCTTTAGGAACTCCTTTATTATTTACAGATGCACCGATAGACCAATCATGCATACCATGATATCCAGACATTAAGACTTTATCTCTTCCTGTATAAGCTCTTGCTAATCTAATTGCCGCAGTAGTTGCATCTCCTCCATTTTTTAAAAACCTTACCATTTCCGCACATGGTATAATTCTACAAATTTCTTCAGCTAATTCTACTTCAAGTTCTGACTGCAATGAACCACTAGCAAATTTATTCACTTGTTTAATAACAGCATCATTTACATATGTATCATTATACCCAAGCGTTATGGGACCAAGTGCACATATAAAATCAATAAATTCATTTCCATCTACATCATATATATAACATCCTTTTCCATACTCCATATAACTTGGAGCTACTCCCTTGCAAAAATAACGATATGATTTACTATATGTTTGGGCTGCTAACGGTGATACTTTTAATTCTCTTTCAAGAAGTTCTTGATTTTTTTTAAATAATTGCATTTTTTTCCTCCTAATTTATCCATAAATTAATTAGCACATTATATAATCTTCATTTATTGATTTAATCAGCCCTTCATTTCTTTTATATTTCTGATTAATTTTCATAACTTCTGGATTTTTCTGTAAATAGTTCAAAATATCCTTATAATTAAAATTCATTCCTATTTGTGTTTTATCAAAATGTTCATAAATATTCTTTACCAATTCAAAATCTTCTGGTTCATCTACAGTCCATCTATTATTACCAAAGTTTCCAATTGGAGAATTAAACTTTTGAATTTTAAATATTTCTGGATGTCTTATTATATACTGAGTTACGTGTTCCCTTTCGAAAGAATGTTTTGCTTCCATCCAAGATTTTTCCAATGCTGTATATTTTATTATTTCCAAATCAAGTCCGTCTGCAAATGTTTCATCTAACATTCCACAATAATCTGTATCCTCATTCAATTCATCAATAGCTAAATCCAATAGCCCCGCATCAAAACAAGGACAATCTGCAGTTAATCTTATAACATATTCTGGTTTAATTAATTTTGCAGTCTGATAATATCTATCCAACACATCATTTTCTGAACCAACCCCAACACGCACACCTATATTGGAGCACAAGCTTAATATTGGAAGATTATTATTTTCAATTGATGTAACAACAATAATATCATCAATCAATTTGCTTTTCTGCACTCTTTCAATCATTCTTTGAAGCACTGGTTTTCCACACAAATCCATTAATACTTTATTAGGCAAACGTGTTGAACCACATCTCGCTTGAATTATAACAAGATATTTCATCTAATCACCTTTCCTTTTCCATAAACTTGGTACAACTATATCTGTATCGATATTTTCAAAAACCTTATCAATTTCTTGAAATATATCACTACAAATCACTTTTCCAAAAGAATCTATATCTTCTTTTAACTGTTCTAAATTTCTTATACCAAAAACAAGATGTTTAATATTTTTCTGTCTTTTAATATATCCTATAGCTAAATCAATTCTCGAATATCCCGTTTTTTCACATATTACATCAAGTTGTTTTAATATTGGTTTAGCCTTACTCAAATATTCTGGAATCTCATCAATTCCAAGTCTAATTAGTCCTTTAATAAAAGCTGTTCTCACATCAACAGAACAGTTTCCCATATTATTTTTTTCAAATATGCCTTCTTGTTCCATTCTATGATCAAAAATACTATATGGAGCCTGAATATAATCAACATATGAACTCTTATAACAGGCTAATGCTTCTTCGGGATAATAAACTGAAACACCTATTTTTCTAGCCAAACCATCTTTTTGAACATAGCTCAACGCTTCTAATATATCTTCTCTGAATGCATATCTAGAACTATGTAAAAAATATGTATCAACATAATCAATATGAAGCGTTTTTAATGATTTTTCTAAATTTTGTTTAATAACATATCTATAATCTTTCTGTTCACAATTATCTAAAATATTAGGCAAAAATTTAGTACTTATCCAAATTTTATCTCTAGATATCGTCTTCTTCTCTAAAAATGCACCAACAACTTCTTCTGCCGTACCATAAGCAGCTGCTGTATCAATAGCACTAATTCCATTCTGTGTTGCATAATCTAAACATTTAACACAATAATCCGCATCTTTTTTTTGTGTATTATAAACACCATAGTTCATACCAAATTGAACAGTTCCCAAACATAATTCCATATTTTCGCCTTACTTTCTATAATTCTCAACAACTTTATTTACTGCATAAATTACATCTTCTACGTCTTCATCCGTAAGCTTAGGATATAAAGGAATGCTCATAATTCCTTTATATATTTCTTCTGCATTAGGACACATCCCCTTTTCATACCCCAAATGTTGATAATATGGGAACCAATATATAGGTACATAATGTATTTGACATTGTATATTTTCTGCACTCATTGCATCAAAAAATCCCCTTCTTGTACACATCAACCTATCTAAATCAAGTCTAATAGTATATAAATGTCTACAGGTATCTGATTCTGGTATTTCTTTTTGTAAAATAATTTCAGACATATCAGAAAATGCATCATTATATTTTTTTACTATTTCCTTTCGTCTAGAAACAAATTTATCTATTTTGCCCATCTGATTATTAATTAACGCTGCCTGAAAATCAGTTATTCTATAATTATATCCCAAAGAGATTTCCTCATAATACCATGGTCCCTCATGTGGTGTATCTTCCATAAGTCTTTCATTATGCGTAATTCCATGAGTATGTGCTAATATTAATTTTTGATAATATTGATAATTATTTGTTAAACAGGCACCACCTTCTCCTCCAGTAACTGTTTTTACAGGATGAAAACTAAATGTCGTTATATCTGCTATTGAGCCCACTTGTTTTTCTTTGTATTTTGTTGCAATTGAATGAGCTGCATCTTCTATAAATATTAAATTATACTCATCACATATAGCACGAATTTCTTCAACTTCAACCACTTGTCCAGCAAAATCAACAGCAATAATAGCTTTTGTTCTTGGTGTAATATGAGAACGAATACTATCTGGATCAATATTATAAGTGTCTTTTTTAATATCGGCAAACACCGGCTTTGCCCCACAATACAATATACAATTAGCACTAGCTGCAAAAGTCATTGGAGTTGTTATAACCTCATCCCCAGGACCTATTCCTGCAGCTATGCATGCACAATGAAGAGCTGCTGTACCATTAGAAACTGCTACAGCATATTTAGCGCCTGTATATTCTTCAAGAGTTCTTTCCAATTTTTCTATCATTGGACCACATGTAAGATAGTCACTTTTTAGAACCTTTGTAACAACCTCTATATCACTTTCGTCAATCCACTGCCTTCCATAAAATATTTTATCTGACCTAGCAGGTTTTCCTCCATCTATAGCCAATTTTTCCATAAACAACTACTCTCCTAATATTTAGTTTAAATATACAAAATATTCTAGCTACTACTATCATTATATCAATTATTAAAATTCTTTTATAAGCAATTATACTATAACAATTCAACCTATTATTCTTAATATATAATTGATAATTTTACATCATCCGACATCTCATTCATTTACTATAATACTGTTTTTTCAATAATTCTCTTAATTCCACAACTGAATACCACTCTTTATTATTATCTGAACTGTATGAAAAACCATATTCTAATTTTCTTCCTCCCGGAATAACTTTTTTTTCATCCCAATAATTCATCTGTGGATATACTATATAATGCTTTTCATATTCATAAGTATGTAATGAATCTTCTGTTGTTATCATAATCTCATGCAATTTTTCACCTTCACGTATTCCCACCTCGGGCATATCACAGCCAGGTAGCATAGCTTGGGCAAGATCTGTAATTTTAAATGATGGAATTTTAGATATAAATGTTTCTCCTCCATTTGATTCTTCCAATGCCTTTATAACCAACTTTACACCCTCATCTAAACTAATCCAAAATCTTGTCATTCTGTAATCAGTTATAGGAAGTTTTGTACCTCCACTTTTTATTATATTATCAAAAAATGGAATTACAGAACCCCTGCTTCCTGCAACATTACCATATCTTACAATTGAAAAAACAGTTCCATTTTCGCCTGAATATGCATTAGCTGCTATAAACAACTTGTCTGATACAAGTTTGGTTCCACCATAAAGATTTATAGGATTAACAGATTTATCAGTTGATAATGCAACAACTTTTTTAACCCCTGTATCTAACGAAGCATTTATAACATTAACAGCTCCATTAACATTAGTTTTTATTGCTTCTATTGGATTGTATTCACATGCCGGAACTTGCTTTAAAGCTGCTGCGTGCACGACATAATCTACTCCATTCATTGCTCTTTTTAGTCTGCTCTCATCCCTCACATCTCCTATAAAAAATCTAAGTATATCTTTAAATTCCTTATATTCATTAGCCATAATAAACTGCTTATACTCATCTCTTGAGTATATAATTATTTTTTTTGGATTATAATTTTTTAAGATGTAATTAACAAATTGATGTCCAAATGATCCAGTCCCACCTGTAATTAAAATAGATTTATTATTTAACATTTTTCCTCCATGAAGTTCATTTAATTATTTTAAATCTTTATATATAATTATACCACAAACCTTTATTTTTTTCTTTATATCAAATCCAAATTTTTTCTTTCAAAAACATCCAAACCACTGTTGGGTGTTGCATTATAAATATGTATTCCATTTTTTTTGGCATACTTATTAATAATTTCAAATCCTTTTGTCATATAATATACACTATACATTCCATCATCATCTTCCTGCATATCACAATGATTTTTTATGTTGTTATGTATAACTTTACCATTATTATCTATTTCATATTTAAAATGGTAATCCATTCCAACCAAATATATTTCCTTAAATCCTAAATATATCATAACTTGTAAGATAATATGCATTGTTGTTTCTAAATCTAATAATGATTTAGTCATATCTCCTATACCATTATAATTTTCATTACTTTTATATCTTTCTGTAATATAGTAATATATATTATTTTTTTTATTTAATTTAACAATTCCATTATTCAATAATGATAATTCATTTAAAAATAAATATTCAGCAAATTTACTTTTATATATGTTTATATTTTTTTTGTTTAAAATTTCTATCTCCGTTGTATCATTTAACACAAATCCTGTTGGATGCCAATCTTCTATTCCTATCATCTGATATGCTTTATTAGTTGCAAATGAATATTCATCTTTTATCTTTTTTAATACATCCCTGGTTAAACTTGGGCCATTACCAATTGCAAAACCTCTTTTCCCCTCGAATATATTTTTTATATTACAATTGTCTTCCAATACGCTCTTATCTACTAATGAATATGAAACATCATCTGTAACACTAAAATCATCAAAATAAATGATATCTTTATCTTTTAAGCCTTTATTTATCAATTCTTTGTATATCTGAATCGATGTACTTGGCATAGTTGCTATCAAATAAATACTTCCATTTCCTATAGTTTCATCTACAGAATACACTCTTTTTTCATTAATCATCATTCCCTGCTTTTCTATATTATTATCCACATATCCTTCAAAAAAGATATTCTCTTTTTCAAAGAAATGTGTATACACCATCCCATATGTACCAGTTCCAAATATATATATTTTATTTTTTTTTATGCATTGCACAAATTCATCCATATTATGAAATATCATTAATTCTTCCTCCCGCTTATTTTTACAAATCAATCTTTTCTTTTAACCAAGACATCTCTCCATAATGTACTAAATATGTTTTATCAGTTATATTTTCCTTTCTTGTATGTGCACAGGCTCCCTGAAATACCTCTGGATATATATTCATTTCTTTTATACGCTGCAATTTGTTATTTATCTGCACACCGTACTTTCTTAACACCTTATATGAATGACTATTACATGATGTTCTATCTATATTTCCGTCTTTATCGATAAAATCAACATCATCATAGTAATCTCTTAATTCTTGTATTATTTCACATTTAGGCTGTGCACCAAATCCAGAACCTAAATTCATAGTCAGTGTCGCATCAACCGATGCAAAACATTTCTGGTATAATAATTCATCCAAATTCTTAACAATTGATATATCTGTATCAAGATATATTCCACCTTGATCATATACTACGTCTAATCTTAAATAATCAGGTACAAATCCCCATATTTTATTTTCATATGCCTGTCTCATATATCTGTTCTTTGTCACATCATAATTGTCTTCATTCCATTTTATTATTTCATAATCAGGACACATTATATGCCAGTTTTCTATATTTTTTTTAACATAATCTGGCTCTTCATCTCCAAACCAGGCATAGTGAATTTTTTTAGGAATCAATTGAATATCACTGTCTTTTACAACGCTGGCATATGTTCCACAATATAACTCCTGCTCCGCCACTTCATCTAATACAATACAATCAATTATCTTGTCACTTTGATAATTTCTTAATTGTTCTAACATTGCTTTATGATATAAACTAACAATTAATATTCCAGTATCAGGCTTTATAATTTCAACTACTTTATCTAAGCTATATATCTCATAAGCTGAATTCTCAACATCTATTTGTGTTCCCTGCTTATTTTTATCATTATCTATAAAGCCCATAATATGGCTTTGTATATTCCAGCTTGAAAAATAGGAAACGGCTCGTACTCCCTGTACTCCTGACCCAAACATAAATATATTATGCTTAGTACAATAATCTTTCAATTCATCTATATTTAATTTCAAATGATTAATCTGCATATTTTTTCCTTCCTTATATCTTATTTTAAATATTCTGTATAGGACCTGTCCGTATCAAAAATAATCCTATCTTCGTGATTATTTTTTTCATGCACTGGCACCATATAATTGCCATAATATTTTCTTAATATAATGTCATATCCTGCTGGAACTGGTATAACTGTATTCTCAAATGGCACATATAACGTTTCATCAAAACAACTTTTTGGATACTTTATATCATTCCTTCTCATCTGATCATAATAATATCCAACAATATCTGATGTTCCGTAGTTCTGAAGCGTTAACTGTTCAAATAACTGCTGTGCTTTTATATAATCATTACATAATTCAACTGTTGTATCTATATCAATAGCATACTGCTCTCCATTGAGTATTCCTCTTAATACCTGTGTTGGGTTATTAATGCAATTAAACAGCTCTCTTTGTACGATTTTAAATGCTTTATTAGTGTGAACCTCATCATCCCATTCATCTATTGGAAATATATCTATAAATATTCCCTGATTAAACTCTGCACCTTTATCTGGATATTCTATTGCTGTTGTTTCACTATTTCTAAGCTTGGAAAATATCCATGTCCTTCCACACGAATTATACCAATCCTGATAGTAATACTTTCCTGTGAATTCCTTTGGGGCTACTTGTTTTAACCTCTCATACTCATCTCTTAATAGCCATACATCTATATCATCATCCCAAGGTATAAATCCCTTATCTCTTATAGCACCCAATAATGTTCCAAAAGCAGCATAATACTTTATATTATATTTTTTACAAACTCTATCTAATTCTGAAAGCAGATCTAATTCAACAGCCCACACTTTCTTCATCTTCTCAGTTATTAAATATCCATTTCTATACTCTTCTTTTAAGAAATCACTACTTATGCTATACATATTTCTCCTTAATATAATATATTATTGTTTAATGACATTAGTAAGATATTCATATACCTTTCTGCCACAGGAACCATCTAGATTTGCCGCTAATCCAGCTTCTTCTTCCATTTGCTTTTTCTTTATTACATCAAGTCTGTTAAAAACCAAATCATCTATAAAATCTTCTAATATATATTTTTCCGTCTCATAGCAGCCGTAAAAATCACGATTATTTAATTTCATAAATACTTCTTCCGGTTTAGCTTTATTTCTGGTCTTCAACATACTGTCTTCGTATTTAAGTTTATTATTTATTTTAAATACCGGCTTATTTATAACCTCATAAAGTGCTATAACAGAACTATAATAGGAACCGATATAAGCATCTGAAACAGCTACTGCTCTTGAAATATCTGCTGTTTTATCATATACTCCGACATTATTATTAATATAATAATCAACTAATGCTTTATACTTATCTGCGTATTCAGGGCGAAGTGCCTTTATTGTTGCATATAATAAAGGATGCGGTCTCCATACAATAACAATATCTTTTCTTGACAAAGCTATTTTAAACACACTATACAATTTATCTATTATATAATTGTCACTCTCCAGAGAATCCTCTATTGTTGTATTTAACAGCAGACATTTTTTATCCTTAAGATTAACATTCCATTCTTCTGGTGCTGATACATTTTGTTTATTTAATTCTATAATCTTATCAAATTTAGGCGAACCTAATGCCAGCACATTATCATAATATGGAAATTCTTTACACGTTTCTTTTGCCATATCAGATTGAACAATTATATAATCTGAACGATACAACAATGGAAGTTTATTGTAACAATCTGATATAAATCCTGGATTAACGTAATACGGTACATATACTAACTTCCCACAATATTTTTTCAACTCTTCTGAATAATAAATTGGATTAACTGTTGTAACTGTATTAAACTTATCAAAAGGATTATGCACAAATACCAGATCCGGTTTTTTTAATTTCAAATCATAATCATTAAAATCAACTATCGGAATATCTGCTTCAAATAATTCTCCGTCATAACAATATTCCCATTTGTTAGTTATTCTGTCCGCCTCATAATATGGTATTGCTACAACAGATGTTTCGCAATCCTTATCAGCGGCAAATTCTCTCCATATGCTTTCAAGACTATCCCACATAGAAGCTTTGTATGGTAAAAAAGCCACTCTATATGTTCTTGGTATGCTATTTATGTCTTTTAATACAGCTGATATAACATCTGTCATCTGGCTTAATATATGTATATCAAGACTTTGCGTATATCCATATGCCAATTCGCAAAACTGTTCAAGCTTAGATACTACGCTCAATTTCTCAATAGCCTTTTTATCTTTTTCCAATTCGATTTTTTCCAAGCCTTCGCCAACTGCTATAACAGTTTCCTGACAAGTTGTTAAAATCTGCACTATCAAATTAACATCTTTTATATTCTGCAAGTTTTCACATAGTTTAATAACTTTTTTTAACAGTTCATTATAACTATCTAAATCAGCCTTTATCATAGTTAATCTCCAATATTTACCATTAAAACTTCTGCTTAATTATTACAATTATTCTGGTTTATAACCTAATTGCTTTTCTAGTATAGCTTCCTGTTCCTTATAAAAAGGATATTCGTGTGTTTCCTCTATTATTGGAGTCATATAATTTTTTCCAACCTTTAAGCTCAACACCTTATCATACTCTCTAGGTATTGGTATTGTGATTGTTTCAAATGGTACTTCTATTAAATCATCAAACCACTCTTTAGGAAAATGAAAACCTTCCTCATAAACAATTCTCCATAAGCCTGTAACCTCATCTGCCTCATCTCTTGTATATATGCTGAATAATTTTTCTGTTAACGCCATTAATTCTCTTTTTACAGGTTTTGTTCTATCAATATTTACTCCAGTTATATTTTCAACATTTTTAAGAAATTCTTCTACCTCTACTGGGTCAGCATCCTTTGATGACATAGCATCTACAGCTCCCAGAATTATTCCTATAACCTGTATATGTAATTTTCTCTCTTCTTCATCCCTCGACAAATAATCCATTGGGAATATATCAATTCCCAATACATATGGACACCCATGAAATTTATTCAATCTTTCTTTATTCATTGATACAGATGTAGAATTAACAACTCTTACAATAATTGATTCATATTCTGGCTCTAAATCCATACATAATAATTTGTATTCATCTGGAAGTTCATCCTTTGCATATTTTATGAATTCATTAAGGTTATCTCTTGTCATTCCAATATCCATATCATCATCCCAAGGTATAAAGCCTTTATGTCTTACCGCACCAAGTAATGTACCATAATCCGCAAACCAGGTTATATTATGTCTTTCGCATATTTCTCTTATAACCTGTAACACTTCCATCTGTCCTGCCCAGGCTCTTTTCATCATTGATGGAACTTCAAAGCCATCTCTTACCTCTGTTTTAAAATAATCTTCAGGAAAATCTATCATTATAACTTCCTTTCTTTGTTAAAAAACATCCACTATATATTATCTACAATCTTTCTAATGCCTGTTTCATAGCTTCTACTAATCTATCATTATCTTCAAATGTTAATGCACCAAGATGTCCTACCCTGAATATCTTGTCTTTCAGATCTCCGCCATTTGGGCATATCCACATTCCGTAATCACTTTCTAATAGCTCAAATAAAGCATAAGCTGATTTTCCATTTTCCATAGTCATTGCCGTAACCGCATTTGATGGTGATGGACTAAACATTCTAAATGGCAAATCTTTTACTTTTTTTCTAAAATCTGCTGCCAGATCTGCTATTCTTTTATTCTCTGCTATTGCTCCTGCTTTGCAGAGTTCTTCAAGGCGTCTATGAATTTGTAATAAAATTCCGACAGCCGGAGTAAATGGTGTCTGTCCTCTTTCTCCATTCTTTAAAGCATCTGCCAAATTAAAATACATACTTCTGACATCTAAATTATATGCCCTGCCAACAGCTCTCTTATTCATAACAAGAACTGATACTCCTGGTGGGACTGCAAGTGCCTTCTGCGAACCAGTAAGCATAATATCTATTCCTAATTCACTTAAATTAAGGGGCTCTGCTAAAAATGCACTTACTGCATCTACCACTAAAAATAAATTATTCTTTTTACAGAATTCAGACACCATATTTATATCGTATAATTTACCAATTGATGTCTCATGCATATTTATTAGGAAGCCTGTATAATCTCTGCCATCATATGGCTCAAGCATTTCCTTGGTAAGTGGTTCTTCAATTGGAACAGTTATTTCTGTATATGGTATCTGATGTATCTGACATATCTGCACGAATCTTTTACCAAAGCTTCCGCCATTAACAACAAGTACTTTGTCATCAGAAGTAAATGAATTCATAACTGCTGCTTCCATAGCTCCTGTACCAGAAGCAGTCAGAAATACAACTCTGGACTCTTCATCTGAAAATGTAAGTTCTTTCATCATAGCTTCATTTTCTAGCATAATCTTTGAAAAACTTTGATTTCTAAAATATGGTGTTGGCTGTGCCCCAACTTCTAGTACTTCTTTACTCTCCTGCACAGGACCTACTGTAAAATTCAACATATCTTTTCGCCTTCTTTACCTAAATCAAACTCTTGAAAATCCAAATCAACCTGCCTATTTTCCACTGGTGGAATAACCATATAATCATCTCCATATGCATATCTCAGATAATTATCCCAATCCTTAGGGCAATAGAACTTGTGTCCTTCAAATTCCAGTTCTGTTAATTCATTAAAATATCTTAGTTCAAAACCATTAACATCTTCTATGCCGTGCCACCCTATAATTCCAACTTTTTTACAATTATAAACGGTATATTTTCTCGACATATATTCACTGACTTTGTATACTAATTTTCTAGGAATAATGCATACTATATTCCAGCCTAGTTTTGCATACCATTTATTGGTTATATATCTGGCTGTTCTTGCATATAATGTCTTTCTGCATAATTTTGCTACTTTATTATGTATTTTCTTTTCTGCATTATTATCAGGTACACCATCACAAGGAAATATATCTAACCATATTCCACTTTCCATTTTCAGTCTATCCTGTCCTAATCTTACAGCTTTAGTTCCCTGCTTTCTTAATTTGCCATATAACCAGGGATATCCTTTATCCGTATTATAATTCTGAAAAAATATTCCCTGTGAAAGTTCTTTATTAGCTATTTCACAGAACCTCTCATAATCAGGTCTTAACATACGAACATCCATATCATTATCCCACGATATAAATCCTTTATGTCTCACAGCCCCTAATAAACTGCCACCCTCTAAAATATATTTAATATTATATTTTCTGCATATTTTATCCAATTCAATCATCATTTCTAACTGAACATTATGCATTTTTCTTGTCTCTTCTTCATTCAAAACATACTTATCTGACATCATAGTATTCCTCTTTTTATTTATTATTTAAGATAATATACCAATGACTTGTTTCAGATAATTCCTTTTTATCTAACTGTTCAAAATAGCCTTCTTCTACTATATGAAGATCATCTGTTAAGCCGTTCATTAAATCTAAATATTCTTCTCTCGTCCTATATATCGCATCGTAATTATCATCCAAACTATCTGACCATATATGATTTAAAGTTAATCTTTCCTTTACACCAACACTCTCTTCTATATAAACAACTGCCCCATCATTTAAAATATTCTTTAAGCTGCTATAACAATTTCTTAAATCCGAGTCATTTATATACATAGAAACTCCAGTAATGATAATTGTATCAAACTTATTTTTAGCTATTAATTCATTATTAAATATATCCTGAAAAGAAGAATTAATAAACTGTGCATTGGAATGTTCCTTAAATCTTTCTCTTGCCGCTTTTACCATTTCGATTGAAAAATCTGTTCCAACATACTGACCGCATTTATCTATTACATTTTCTGCCCATCTTCCTATTCCACAGCCAATATCTAAGAATTTTTTATCAGTTCCAAGATTAAGATATTTTCCAACATAGTTCTTTTCAAATTCATCCCATTTTTTTGCATATTCAGGATTATTATCTCCAAGTAATACAGATGTGTATTGATTTTTTTCACCTTTGATAAACTTCTGTGCTCTTTTATTGTAAAACTCTCTTATATTGTCATTATTTACGTCTACTTTGTCATTATAAATTCTATTGTTCATCTCTCATCACGCTTTCATATATAACATTTAATTGTAATTTATTATTTAATAAATAATTTTTCTCCATCTAATGAATTTTTCTGTGATATCAGTTATCGCTATGGATTCTCCCGCTGTCAGTTTATAAGCATTCTCTCCTAACTGGTGGATCTTGGCAATAAACTCACTAATCTCATAGCGAAGCCCATCTCCTATAAATTTAGGTTCATAATGTTCGATTATTGATTCATCCTCATATCTTACATCAAACTTTTCAGTAAGCCACCAAGGTGATTGTGCAATCACATAACCTTTAGTTCCCGCGACTATCAACTGGCCCTCAGATTTAACTGCCATTCCTACCTTTGCCGTTGCCATTGCATCTTTATAGCGGATCTGAACTTTTGTATAATCATCTGTTCCTAATTCATTGTCCAGGCTGTCAAATGTAACGGACTGATAATTCTGACCTAATATTTTAATAATAGGCATTAACGCATTACCACCATACTCAAGAAATGCACCACCATATTTAGGATCTTTACGCTCTCTTGACTCAACTCTGGCTATTCTTGAAAAGCAGGCCTCAACATCTTTTATTTCTCCTATCTTTCCACTCTGTACAACATTAAGAAGCTGCTGAAATCCCGGACAATATGCTGCTTTAATAGCTTCCATTAAAACAACACCTTGATTTTTAGCCAGATTATATAATTCAATACTTTCTTTCTTAGTAAATGCCAGCGGCTTCTCACAAAGAACGTGCTTTCCCTGCTTTAAAGCTACTTTTGCATATTTATAATGTGTTTCATGCGTAGAAGCTATGTATATAGCATCTACTTTTTCAAGGAATTCATCATATTTATCTGTATATATATCTATTTCATATTCCGAACAATTCTTCTTAAACTGATTAACACTTTCTATATCCGGATTATAGGCACTTGTTACAATAAGTCCACTGGCATATCTTGCTTCTGCAACGAATCTTTCAGCTATACGGCCAGTTCCAACAAGTCCTACTTTTGTTATATTAAACGAACTGCTCCTAAGCATTGTCGACGATATATTAGGTGTTCTCTCCAGATATACCACTTTACAGAAGGCATTAAGATAATCAAATGTTCCAATCCAATCAGAACCTACGGTGAATATATCTACATTATATTTCTGTATATCTTCTATCTTCTGTCCTTCATGGTCCTCAACTATAATCATATCAGCAAGGCCAGTATTCTTAACATTCTCTATACGTTTCATAATTGGGTCAACAACATTAAGCTTTCCTCTCGCCTCATCAAAATGCTCTGTTGTTACTCCGACTATAAGATAATCTCCCAATTCCTTTGCTCTTTTCAGCAATTTGTAATGTCCCTCATGAAATAAATCATAAGTTCCATATGTAATTACCTTTTTCATTTTATCCTCCATGATTACCGTACACTAATCAATCCATAAACATTCGATTATTCTAAAGATTAATGTGTATCCATAACATCTATAGCAAGTTATTTTCCATTAAAAATTCTTCCTGTTTCTTATAAAATGGATAATCATGTGCCCTGCCTCTCTGTTTATCATATTTCATATAATCACTATAGGTCACTTTAAGAAGCTCATCATAACCATTAGGCAAAGGAACTGATATATACTCAAATGGAAATCTCTTTGCACTTTTAAACCATTCTTTTTTATACTTAAGCTCAGCATCATAACATATATTAGTTGGAAGATAAGTAAGATACTCACATTCATCCTCACCAAATATTCCTGCAACTTTATCTAATAACAACCATAGCTGATTAGGTATATTTCCCTCTCTGTCTATCTTGGTATTACACATTTCTTCAATACGCTTTAAATACTCTTCTAATTCCTCTTTCGAATATTGATAATACTCTCTTGCAGTAGAATATATAATTGTATACAGATTTCTGAAAACACTTAATTCTTCTTCATCACTTGGAATATAATCTAATGGAAAGATATCGACACCACATATATATGGGCATCCATAGAACTTTTTTCTTTCAGACACATCAGTAATTATATACTTAGTATTCATAACTGATGTCAACGGCTGCATATGCGTAGAATCTGAATATGAACTACTATTATAATAGCCTTGTGGCAGCTCATCTGACAACACCTTCATTAAAGCCTGATAATCAGGTCTTAACATATATATATCAATATCATCATCCCATGGAACAAAGCCATTATGTCTTACCGCACCAAGCATTGTTCCAAAAGCTGCGTAATATGTAAGTCCATATTCTTTACAAATTCGATCTATTTCTGTGAGTACATCCATCTCAACCGCCCATACACGCTTCATCATAGATGAAATCTTAAACCCACATCTTTCTTCTTCCTTGAAATAATTATCATCCAACTCCAGCATCCTTGCTACCTCTTAAATCTTATCAATATATCCAATATACTGCTGTCTAGTAAGTCCACTCTCAATCAGCTTATATAATGCCATCTGTTTAACAAGTATTGCACTATATGGCGACTTCGTTATATCTTTAACCTCGCTTAATGCTTTCTTAGCAAGTGGAACATACCGCTCATAATCTATTGTTATTTCTCTCTGCTTTGCAAAATCAAGAATTTCATATAAATATGTATGAAGAAAATACAGCTTAATCTCCTCATAATATTCTTTAAAATATGAAGTATTCTTCATAAACTCCCAGACCATTAACTGAACCTGGCTATGCTGAAATAAAGTTTCTTTCTCCTTCATATCATTACGCATAGTTCCGTTATTGTTCTGTCTATATATATATAATTTATCGGCCATTTTCACCAATTTATTAGCATAAAAGAGTAATGGATACACAAATAATGGTTCTTCGTATATAACATTTTCTGCAAATGCTGTATTGGCATCAATAACCATTGACCTTTTATACAACTTATTCCAGCATCCATATGTGAATTTTTCCATAACAAGCATCTTTTTTCTATCGTCTGATGACTTTATTTCAAAATACTCATCAGTCACTTCATTCTTATTAGGAATAATGCCAACATTTTCAAAATAATAATTATAATTAAACTGTACTATATCAGCATCTTTCTCTTTCGCCCTGGAATATGTCTTTTCAAATAATTCCGCTTCCACCCAGTCATCTGCATCAACAAATGCTATATATTCACCGGAAGCATACTTTAACCCTTCATTTCTTGCACCGCCCTGTCTTCTATTATGAGGAAGGTCTATTATTATTATAGATTCCGGATATGCCTTTTCTATCTCATTAAGCATATTCCACGTCTGTCCATCGTCCGTGGAGGCATCATTAACAAATATCAATTCCAGATTATCGATTCCAATGCTCTGTCCTACAAGTGACATAAAGCACTTAGGCAGCCACTTTACGGCATTATAGCACGGAATAATCACGCTTACTTTTTTCATATTTCCTCATTTCTACTACAATATATTTATGGTTAATATTCCTTACACCCAGCAAGGCACCATCCATCTTGTCGCTAATTATGCTCATACCACTCTTAATTTCTACGCACATTTTATTCTTAACTATTTTTACATATATGTGCAGACACAAAGCCCCATACGGAAATTTATTTCCACACTCATCTCCATTTATCAATAAGTATATGTTATAATAATTTTATCACATATATCAAGGAGGATAAAGTTTAATATGCCAAAAGTATCAGTTATTATGCCAGTTTACAATTCTGAAATGACTCTTATTGACAGCTTAAGCAGTCTTGTCACCCAGACTCTTACGGATATTGAGTTAATTCTTGTAAATGATTACTCAACTGACAATTCACTGAAAATACTTGCTGACTGCGAAGCACAATTTTCTGACAAAGTTCTTTTAATTAATCTTGATGAGAACCACGGTGCGGGCGGTGCAAGAAACATCGGTTTATCGTATGCTTCCGGCGATTATATTGGTTTTATGGATAGTGATGATATCGCAGTTCCTGATATGTTTGAGAAAATGTATGCTAAAGCAATCTCAGGCAATTATGATATTGTTGATTGTGGATATTATAACGAAGCAAAAGATTCAGCCATTGTCCACGCTTCTGATGAATTAACCGGCGAACTCAATGGCTATAAAAGAAGTGAATTAATCGCAAGTGGTGGATATTTCTGGTCAAAGCTTATTAAGAAATCTTTTCTTGACCGCATAGGACTTCAATTCAGGGAACACTGCATACTTGAAGATTTTGAAACACTTATGTATTTATTCGCTACAGCTTCCAGCATAGGCAATGTTAAAGAAATCCTTTATTGCTATAAGAATAGTGCATCTTCAATCTCTAAGCACATTGACTACAACAACTATTACAATAACGTCATCAGTGCTATTGAAGCAGCTTACAGCCAGTTATCTGTTCTGCCTGATTATACAGATATTCAATATGCTGTTGAATACGGAATATATAATCTATGTTCCTTAGCCCTTAACTGTTGTCTTAATTCCAGCAATTCAGTTCCTGCATACATACTAAAGAACAGAATTACCGATATTAGGACTTATATTAATAAATATATTAAACTTCCTGTACAATCCAATAAATTCATTAATAATAAGATTGATAAACAGGATTTACATTTATTATCTGATATTGATAAGATTATTTCACAGCTTGGCTAATTACAGCCAAGCCTTTTTAATCCTTTTAATGCCGGTTCATAACTTTGACATTTCTTATAACTTAATACCGCCTTTGCTGTATCGCCAAGACACTCATATATAACGCCAATATTATAATCAGCTTTATAACTGTTACAACCATCAATCTTACATAATTTATATAACTTAGCCTTATTAAATTCCTCTATCGCCTTATCAAACAATCCATTGTTCATATATGCAAGTCCCATTAAAAATACATAATCTGCACTTACCGCAAATTCGCTATATATATTCTGAAGAAACATCATTTCAGGAATTCTCTTCTCATTAAGCAGTGAATATCCATATGTTTCAACCATATCCTGAACATACTCAAGCTTTGGATCTAAATCAAAGGATAAGCCCTTTTCAAAATTCCCAGATGCATTTTTATAATCTCCCTGCATATAATAGCTCTTACCCAACTGGTAATATATATATGCATCCGGACCATTTTCTTTTAATTCAAGCTCTAACAGCCTTATGTTACGCTCTGCCTTTTTCTTCTTATTATCAACGCTGCCCATATATCCTGAATGACTAACTGTTATCGGAACATCTACGGCTGTAACTACATTTTTATCAATACTTACAACCTGCTCGTGGATTCTTCCCTCATAATGACACTGCTTTCTGTTAAACAGGCGTGTTATTCTCTCTACACCCCTGGTCAATTCATTATCATAATTAATATTATTAATTAGTTCTATTTTCCCCGTACAATTCACTGATTGATTGCTTATGATAGCAGCTACTTCATCTATATTCATCTTTTCAATCCATTCATCGCTGTCAAGTACGAGAATCCAGTCATTGCCTGCAAGGCTGATTGAATAATTTCTCGCCTTTGAAAAATCATCACACCACTTATAGCTGCCACTTATATCTGCATATTTATCAATAATTACAGATGTATTATCTGTTGAACCAGTATCAACTACAACTATTTCTAAATTATATTTTTTTAATGAAAGCAGACACTTTTCCAGCTTGTCTGCTTCATTCTTAGTAATTATACATACTGATATATCCAATATTATCCCTCCAATACTAATCAACACCTAATATATGCTTCAATACATAAATGTAATCAAACTTTTTAACAGCTCTATGACCATTAACAGCTATTTCCATCCTTTCTTTTTCGTGGCACATATAATAATCTACCTTATTAAGCATATCATTCTCATCAGTAAACATAACCAGTTCTTCACCATTTTTAAATAACTGTTCAATATCTTCCTGATAATTAGTAAGGCAGAATCCTCCTGCACCTAATATATCATATACTCTGAGCGGAATACCTGTAGTAATTGAACGAAGGGTTATATTTAAATTAATTCTGGACTTTCTGAATATTACTGGCATTTCACTATAATAATCTACACCACTATGAATATCAGCATTAGTAATATCTAAATCCCTGCTTCCTGTAAATATATCCACCATATATTTATCAGCTATCTTTCTTAATAAATTGACCCTCTCAACTCCTGTCACATATTTATTAATCTGGGAAGACAGCACATGTTCGTGTGGCACAGCAATATTATCCATATCAGCACACGCTGCATATAAATATTTATCTACGAACTCACTATCCACAATATCATTAATTATATTGTATCCATATATTTTTTGCTGTGCATTAGCAAGTCCATTAATGTAGCCTTCATAATATGAAGGTACATCTTTGTTCATCAATACACTTTTCAGGTCAGGATTCATATTTCCCACAAAGCTTATATCATACTCATAGCTTGTATTATCAATATCTTTTCCTAATTGCCTGTCAAGCCTGTCTGTATCAACTGCAAGACTTGCATACTGTATATTACCCATACCATATTTTGATAATAATTTAATCCCATCTCTCTCAAACAAATATATTTCATTGCATTTATTATATATTGCCTTGGAATATAACGTATAATTAGGCCAATCATATATCCACGAAATATACGTTATTCCATAATTACTGCATATATCTGATAACATAGGAAGAAAATCAAACGATATAACAACATCTATTCCATTAGATAATACGTCTATAACTTCATATTCAACTTCTTTGTTATCCCCAATATACTCCTTAACGCTATGCTCTATAACAAACACTTCATCTGCTAATATATCAAGTGCTTTAACCATATCCTTCTTGGAATTCTCATACCAGCTGCAATATAATACCTTCATCGAAACCTCATTATAAAAAAGGACTGCCAGATATAATGACAGTCCTTGTATTAATATATATTGTTTTAATATTACTGAAGAAGTGAAAGAACACCCTGTGTAGCCTGATTAGCCTGTGCAAGCATAGACTGTCCA